>Ga0228535_1000800_pt1 | contig 70152 bp, 74 predicted proteins | sample SJ1metagenome_FD_168457 | JGI IMG/M metagenome (GOLD analysis project Ga0228535, IMG submission 168457) | Enriched culture of PCE-dechlorinating microbial communities from Ithaca, New York, USA - SJ1 | ecosystem: Engineered > Modeled > Simulated communities (microbial... > Unclassified | place...
GCTTTGTCAAATTATCTTTCGCTGCGTTTTTCTCTGCGCATTGCTGCGTGTCCTGTTATTATATCGGCTTGGACACGTTAAGTCAACCGCCGCTTTTTGCCAAATTCACCGCTTCTTTTCTTTATATATGTCATTACAAATCCGATAAGCATGTGTTATTTAAGCTCTTTTTTATAGTAATAAAATTGTAGCTTAAGTCTGCGGATGTAATTCGCCGTCGATGCCTAAAACACCACTCTGCACTCGAGATGAAAAAACAAGGACAAACAGTCGCCTGACCAGGAGTGAGGCGGATACCGCTTCGGACGGTATCCGCCTCACTCCTGGTTTGCGCCAGGACTTATTCTCCCCGGGACATCAGAACGTCCCGTATTTTTCAAAAGCTTCCTTGATGGTCATGCCTTCCCGCAGGGAAGCTTGCATTTTCCTTTCGGTGGAGAACAATCTTTCCCCCTCCAACAGGACTTCGTAGGTCATCGCCTGCGGAATGACCACCACTCCGTCGATGTCGCCGAAAACGTAATCGCCGGGATTAACATCGACAGTACCGACTTTGATGGGCTTTTGCCATTCAACTATTTCCCAGCGGCCGACGGAACTGGCCGGGGAACGGAACCGGGCAAATACGGGGAAGTCCATCCCGAGCACCTGCGCCGTGTCCCGGGTACCGCCGTTGATGACCGCACCCTGACCGCCCTGATTGCGGGTGGCGAGGCTCATCATTTCCCCCCAGTGGGCGGCACCTTCGTGCCCGGAAGCGTCCCAGACAACGACCGCCCAGGCGGGGATTTCGCCGAGCATTTGGATGCGCTTCGGCTGGTCGTTATTTTTCGTGTCGTCAACGGCCCGTCCCCAGCCGGTAAACGCCGGCCCGGCGACTTTCCATTTCTTTTTGACCGGCATGATGTCTTTCGGCAGGATGTGGTTCCAGTGTCCTTTGGCGTCCATGACGTCGGAGATCAACCCGCTGTATAGCGCCTTGAACCTGGCACACAGCTCTTCCGGAGAAATCCGTTCTTTTTCCAACTCTGGACCTCCCTTTCTAAGAATATTCTAGTGTTTTATTCCACTTCTTCTTATTTTCTCCTCCAGCGGAGATGCAACGCGGTCCGGCTTATTTTACCCGAAAAAAATGAAACGGCGCTTGTCGGTCACTTCCCGCCGCGCCGTTTCAGCAAAAAAACCCGCATCGCATACCGCCATGCGGGGCTGATTGTCAACAACATCATGCTGCTATCCCAAAGCACTTTCACCGCAGATAAATGGGATTACTGATAAACCAAGGCCGGGGCACCGTATTAGCCGCCCGATATGCTTCGACCCGATAGACGCCGCGCTCGCGGGCAGTAAAAACCAATGACTTGCCATACCCGGATTGAATCGCTTGTCCGTTGCGGTAGAGGACTATCTTCGCCGCATCCGGCAGTTCGGCCGTCAAATAAGCCGGACCGCAGTAAGTAACCTCGTCTCCCATTTGCCACACCCGCCCGCCGACTTCCCCCCGGAAGGAAAAGCCGCCGGCAAAACCGTGACCGGCATCGATAATGCAGCAGTGGCCGCGGCGCAGGGCAGCCAAAATTTGCCGCCGTGCCTGGCCGCGCTCCGCCGCCAACGCTTCCGTCAGATAAAGATTCGTCCGGATGGTGCAAAACATCTGGTAATGCGTCAGGGCGGTAAGCGCGAAGCGTCCGAACTGGACCCGCAGCGAATGCGCATCAACGCTGCCGATGCCGACAACCGGCCGGCTCAGGGTCAGTTCGTCCCATTTCGCCAGCGCCTGTGGAAAAGGCGCCGGCAACAGCTGCCACATTCTGAGCAAAGCCCGCGCCGCACTCGGGATATCCCGGCATAGCCCGGACCAGCTCGTCATGAAATTCCAGATCTCCAGTCCGGTATATCCGGTTACCGCCCAGTCGACCCAGTCATAGCTCGGTATCCCGAGCAGAGGGTTGTCGGTATCAAAAGGGTGGGCGATAAAACCGATGCCGCCGGCCTGGTTCGTATAGTCGATGTACATTTGCGGCGGCCAGGCCCGTTCCGGAACCTGACTAGTCCCGAGGCTCAGGTAATGATTGACGGGAGGTGAAACCTCGGTGCCGATCAGCAAGAAAGTCTCGCCGTACCAACCTTCCTGCCCTTCCCATAACGGCTTCAACGTATCATGGTCGGTCATAATCAGATAATCGAGCCCCGCCCGCCGGGCGGACTGAATGATCTCATCGTAGGAAGCCCGCCCATCCGAATAGTCGGAATGACAGTGAATAACACCGGTATACTCGTACATGCCCGCTTGCCACCCTTATTTTTTGTCGGCTCAAGCCAATACAGTTGCTGTCCGCTCGGCCGCTCCCTTGCTATTATAATATGCAACCGGCCGGTCTTGGTAACCGGCCGGTTCAATTTACCGTAACTAACTCCCTAATGGCATCGTAACGGCTCGCCCCGATACCGGGGACATTTTGTAAATCCTCCGTCGCCGCAAACGGCCCGTTTTGCTGCCGGTAATCGATTATTCTTTGCGCGAGGGTCGCCCCGATCCCCGGCAAGGGTTCCAGTTCATCCCGGGTTGCCATATTCAGGTCGATTTTTCCGCCCGGGCTGGAAGGGCCGGGACCGTCCATATCTTGCTCCGGCGCTGCCACTGGGACCGAAACTTCCCCACCGCTGACCGCGTCCGGCTCATCTGCTTCCGAAATCGCACTGCGGTTCGCCGGCACCAAAACGCTGACCGGAGCCGAATAATCCCGCCAATATTTCACTATTCCGCCCGCCAGCGCTATGCCGGCCAGCAGGATTACGACCGCGGCCTCCCGGCGTGAAAACAGCACCGCGCTCCCTCCCAGCCATCGTCTTCTTCGCCGTTCTTATTCCACGCCCGGCTGTCGATACCTGCTAAAATATGTAATTTTCTTCCGCTCGTCCGGCGAAGCATATTATCCGAACCCAGGAATATACCTCTATTAACCGGCTGCGGCCGGTGCCGCCAATCAGGTGCAGATAGGAGTGAGATAGATGAACCTATCGGGCTTGTCCCGCAAATTCGGGTTCTGCTGTCTTTTGTGTCTGTTCTGGCTCTCACTCGTTTTTCCATACATGATGCTGTCCTACCGGATGTCAGGTGGTTCGCAACTGGCTTACCTAATCAACCACCATCAGGCCGAGCCGCAGCCGGTCAAGCCCGTTGGCTTCTTCACCCCCGGCTCCTTACGAGCCTGGAATTCGGCCGTCTTCAGCGAATATCTGTATGGAAAAGTAACCTTATTCTGTGGTGATCCCGCCCTCCAGGAGTTCAACCGGACCAAAGCAGAAATCGCGCAAACCCCTCAGGCCAAAGATTATCTGGAGCTAACCAATCCCGAGTGGGCGCTTCTCTGGTATCTGGGTGAAGGGGAGAAAGCCGTCGGCTTGGAAACCATCCCAAAGGTCGAAGAACTGGCCGCAGCTTTTGACCCCTTCGACGGACCACGGGTCGGCTGGCTTGACCTGAAGCAATTTATCGGGCTCTGGAGTCGGATTACCTTGGCCGCTCCCCGGGAAGCCTTGGTTTATCATGAATACAGCTTTCTGTTAAATGTTCTGCCGGCCGTGACGGTGGGATTATTCGGCCTGCCGTTCATCTTGCCGGCCGGCATCGCCCTCGCTTATCTCCCGCGTCTCTTCTGCCCCGTGTTCATGCTGCTTTACGCCGTCGCTGTCACCTATTATTTAGGACGAAAGATTTTTATCTGAAAAAACAGTGACCCCGCGCGGCGGTCGCCGGTGGGGTCACTGTTTACATCTTACCAAGCAAAAGCAAGGCGCCGATAAGAATGAAGGCTGCTCCGGCCCCGGAGCGGATGAGATTGAGCGGTACCAGGCGCGTCAAGGCAGCTCCGGCCATCACGCCCAGAAGGGAGGTCAAAACCAGGGCGGCTGCCGCCCCAAGGAAAACACTGGTAGGCGATTTGTTCTGGGCGACGAGCAGCATCGTCGCCAACTGCGTCTTATCCCCCAATTCCGCGAGAAAAACCAGGCCGAAGGCAACCAAAAATGTCTTCCAATGCATCCGAATCCCTCCCGGTCAGCTGTCGGACTGCGGCACCCGGCGTCGGGACGTTTTTTTCGCCTCTCGCCGCCATAAATACAACTGTCCCGGCAGGCTGAGCCCATACCCCAGCAAAGCTCCGGCCGGGACACTCAAAAAATAGGCATTCAAGAACAGGGGAAACTTGTCAGCCACCCGGTACAGGAAGGTTTCTCCCGCCAGGCCGAACCAGGCCGGAAGGCAGACCAACCACTTGCCCGACTGCCAATACGGGGTATAAAAAGGTATCCAAGCCAGAATCCCCCACAGACTGCCCAGGCAAATGCCTTTCCAGCGCCAGGACCGCCACAGCATCGACCGCCCTCCCCATTCTCATGCCTGCTTAAATCTTATGCGCCGGCCATCGGCTTAGACCATTTTTCCGACCGCCACTGCGCGGATACGGGAGCGGAGCCAGGGCAGAGCGGCCGCAACGCCGGATGACAGTTCCGCCGAAGGCAGGCGATAATCGCCCGGATTTCGCGGTATCAAAAATAGGGCTGACGCCCTCTAATTAACTAACGCTGGTGTGGCTAGTCCAAATATACGACTCCCCCCGGACTGGGTGTAAAACCGCAAGTCCGATAAAAATTACTGTTGCCCGGCTCATGGGTTACGGTGATGATTCCTAGGTCGAATCGTTTGGCTTCTCTTAACAGCTCTCGTACCAGGGCAACTCCGATACCTTGCTTTTGATAATCCGGATGAACCATGACATCTTCCAGATAGCCGTGCTCCAAACCAGTCCCGCAGACATACCCGAAAGCAATCAGCTTGTTGTTTTCATCCCGGGCCCCGGCCCAGAAATTGCAGCGTTCGAACAACGCCGGGTAATCCCTGTCCCGCCTGCCCCATCCGACCAGTTCCCTCAGGTCCGGTACTTCGTGCTCGGATATCGGCAGATTGATTATTATTGTGAATCTCATGCCGGTTTTCCCTTCCCTACTTCCCGGATAAGCCGGTTGCGCTTGGGTTTGCTTCGGTTTCAATCCTGCCTCGATTTAAGTACCGGAAAGGGGGCCGAGTAGACCACTCGCCCCCGGCTTATCGCTCGGTTCATATCCTTTATTGGTACACCAGGCTGACCACATACATAACAGTACGGTGAAATTCCGCCTTGTTTCTCACCGGTCAACTCTCGGCGCCCGGCATGATCGATGCGTCATCCGTCGCTTCGTCCGCCTCCCGCGCGTCCTCCAGCCCTCCGTTCGCCTCGCCTGCGGCCGGCGCCATCTCCAGTCCGCCCGCAGCGGCCGCAAAGTAGCGCTCGACCCCTTCCGCCACCGCCTGAGCCGTGATCGTCGCCGTCTCCGGCTGCTGCAGCTGTTTTTCATCCGCTTCGTTCGAAAGGAAGAGCACTTCGAGCAGGATACCCGGAACCTCGCAGTACTTGATTACATGGAAGTCGGCGGTGCGGATGCCGAAATCATAAGAACCGAGAGCCGAATGCAAAACAGGATGAACGACTGCGGCTAATTCCCCGGAAGTCGGGAAATTGAGGTTCTCCAGCGCATAGTAAGTGGTGGTGCCCCGGACGGACCGCGACAGATTGCTGTTATTATGGACGGAGATAAAGATATCAGCCTTCTCCTCCCGGGCGAGCCGGGCCCGCGCGTCAAGCTCCAGCACCTGGCGGCGGCGGCTGTAAGGCTCCGCCGCTATTACATCGGCGCTTTCACTGCCGCAGTCGCTGTCCCGCGTCAGGATCACTTCGGCCCCTTTCGCGCGCAACTGCTCGGCAAGGGCGAGGGCCATCGCCAGATTGACAGTCTTCTCCTGCAATCCGAAACTGCGGCCCACCGCTCCCGGGTCGGTCCCGCCGTGTCCCGGGTCGATCACCACCGTCTTACCCGCCAGGCCGGGATAGAGAGCTTCAACCGCAAACCCGCTCGGCTGCAAGCGGATGAGATAATGATTCGCCTTGGGATTGTTTATCTGCAGTCGCAATACATCACCTTCCGGCTGCAAGCTGACCCCTTCAGGCAAATCGGAAATATCTATCCCTTCAACCCGGCTCAAGGTGGCCATAAACCCATCCGCCGCCTCCCGCTCGATGGTAAACCCGCCGGCAACGGCGAATTCATAAATCATCCGGTCGCTCGCTTCCCTGGCTGTTACCGTCCGGACAGTACTGGCAAGCTTCAATCGGATCGAATCCTTCGTCTGTTCAATGATATTCATATCCGTCGGGGCGGCCAAATCGATATAAACGCCTCTGGTGTTCACCCCGAGACGAACCACTTCCGCCAACTGCACGGGGAGTTCCGCCGGCACCAGCCCGGTGCTGCCCAAGTCAACCCGGATACTCATCCGATCCGGGGTCGTGAACAGCAATGCCTGCCGCAAATCGCCGGTAATCGTCAAATAACGGCCATCCTCCGTCTCTTCCAGACTGACGGCAGTCAGAGGACCGTTTCCAGAAAACTGGAGGTAATCGGTGTGCGCCCAGAATTCGTCCCGGCCGTCGGTCAGCAACGCCCATTCGCTCTCCCGGCGGAGAAATTCAAACTTATCGCCTTTTGCCGCTTTGCACAGGATGGATGCTTGCAAGGACGGAGCGGAACGCAAGTTCAGAATATTGGCCATCACCGTCACGCCGCTGCCGTAAGAAATCCGGGCCGCTGCGGCGGATAGTCCGTAAACAACCTCCGGACAGGCCGGATCGCTTATTCTGAGGTAGTCGGCACAAGCCCAGCCGGCATCAGTCCCGAAACCGGACTCCGCCCAGCCTTCTTTGGCCCCGAGGACAGTACCTTCCGTCCCCTCGGGGATAGTCCGAATAACGCTGTAGCCGGTCGATGGCCCCTTGCGCAGGTTTACATTGGCCGTGGCCGTGACCGTCAGCGGAATATTCTGCACGCTGTAAAGCGCCGCAATATCGGTTTTGACATACAGGCTGCTCCGGAGCAACCAGCCGGTTTGTTTTCCGGCCGCAACGGCAGCCCAGTCGTCACTGAGGGAAGTTACCAGAAAGCGCTCTCCGGCGGCGGCCCGGCGGATTACTGCCCCACCGCTGCCCGGCTTGGTCAGAATGTCGGTCGCCGTCCGCACGGCGCAGATCGCCTGATTGCTTTGCGCTACCAGACTGCTGTGGACGTAAGCGCTGCGGCCATCGGACAAAACGACCTGGAGCCAGTCGCCGTCCGCGCCGCTGCTCTCCAGTTCGTCTCCGGCCGCAGCCTGCGTCAGGACTTCCGACTGGAGGGACGGACCGCTCCGGATGTTGACGGTATCGCCAGTTACCGTCACGGTTGCCGCCGTAACATTGGCAGCCGAAAAGAGGGTAAAGGTGAGAGTGGTAATGAGAAGCATTCGAACGAGCCGGATCCCGTGCTGCATGCTGCTACCCCCTTGCCCAGTTATTTATTACCTATTTCGACAAAATCAGGGATAATCCTTTCTTTTTTGACGCTCTCGCCGGCCGATAAGTTCCAATAGCGGTAAGATACGCAAATAATAAAACTCCCTTCCCTGTATATCGGGTCGGGAGTCGCAATTCTTTATCCCTAATGCGTGGAGCGGAAGTAATAAAAGATAATGAGTAAAAGCCAAAATATCCTGGATGGAAGAAAGGAATTACTTGGCCCACTTGAGGAAATAAAAGATAATGAACGGAAGCCAAACTATCCCAAGTAAAAAAGAGTGGATAAAGGCTGCAAACCCGCCTCTATCCGGCCAAAGGATTTTGTAGAACGGCTCTTCCATAGCTTTTACAGTTTGGATGCGAACGGATAAATCCCATACCGTGATTATCAAACCGAAAACTATGTGCCCGGCTAATGACGCGATTCCGCGGTCCACTCCCAGGTAAGGAAGACCGAAACCAACAAGCAGGCCAACGACTGAGGAAACACATACCTGTAGAAATCCCAGGTCATTCCACAGAACATACATGAAGCCGCCCACCTCACAATTCTTGCTGCTAGTGATAATTATTAGTATATCTAGAATATTATACCGTTAAAGAGCTTACGCTTCAATGCAAAACTTTGCGGCCAGATTTTGTCTATCCTACCGGAAGGATATAAGGGCATTGCAGCAAGACAAGTAATTTGGGCAAAGCCTGCTGTTGTCAGACAGGGCCGCGTCTTACCGCGGCCCTGTCTGACGGTATCCTATTTAACCACGAAATTAACGAGCTTCCCGGGAACAACGATTGTTTTCACCGTTTCTTTGCCCGCCAGATAGGCTCTGACCCGCTCTTGCGCGAGGACGATTTTGGTCACTTCCGCTTCCGTCGCGTCCGTCGGGACAACGACTTTTTCCCGGACCCGGCCGTTGACCTGAACGACAATCTCAATCTCATCAACCGTAAGCGCCGCCGGATCATAATCAGGCCAAACTTGCCGGTGAATGCTGTCAGGCTGGCCAAGCTTCGCCCAGAGCTCTTCCGTCAGATGCGGCGCAAACGGCGCCAGCAGCAGGAGTAACTTCTCGACGCCCTCCCTGAGCACCGCCCGGTTTTCCGTCTCGGGACCGATTTTCTCCCGATACTGATACATCGCGTTGACCATTTCCATAACGGCGCTGATGGCCGTATTGAAGTTAAAGCGCTCGCTGATATCGACGGTAACCCGCCGGATGGTATCGTGGACAATTCGGCGCAGTTCCTTATCGTCATGCTTCATCTTTTCCGCTTGGGAAGCAGTTTCGCCCGGCGTATCGGTATAACCGGTGACAAGACGCCAGACCCGGTTCAAAAAGCGACTCGCTCCCTCAATGCCGGAATCGCTCCAGTCGAGATCCCGCTCCGGCGGCGCCGCGAACAGGATAAACAAGCGGGCCGCATCGGCACCATATTTGGCGAAGATCTCCTCCGGGCTGACCACATTGCCTTTCGATTTGGACATTTTGGCTCCGTCCTTGATCACCATTCCTTGTGTGAGGAGATTGGTGAACGGCTCCTGAGCCTCGACCATACCGGCATCCGCCAGGACTTTCATAAAGAAACGGGAGTACAGAAGATGGAGAACGGCGTGTTCGATGCCGCCGATATACTGATCCACCGGCATCCAGTAATTGACCTTGGAATTGGCAAACGGCTCGCCCGCCGAGTGCGGGCTCGTATAGCGGAGGAAATACCAGGATGAACAAATGAACGTATCCATGGTGTCCGTCTCCCGCCGCGCCGGTCCGCCGCAGATCGGGCAGACGGTATTGACGAACTCCGGTGTTTTCACGAGCGGTGAAGGTCCGCCGACTTCGAAGGCCACGTTTTCCGGCAGCATGACCGGCAGATCTTTTTCCGGCACCGGTACGGTACCGCATTTGTCGCAGTAAATTATGGGAATCGGTGCTCCCCAGTATCGCTGCCGCGAAATCAACCAATCACGCAGGCGGTAATTTACCTCCAGCTTACCTTTGCCGCTGCCCGCGAAATGCTCGCCGATCGCCCGTTTGCCGTCTTCAACCGACAGACCGTCGAACTGGTCCGAGTTGACCATCCGGCCCGGTCCGTCGTACGATGCGGGCATCGTAGCCGGATCAAGCTTTTCGCCTTCCGGTTGGATGACGACCCGAATCGGCAAGTCGTACTTCCGTGCGAACTCGAAGTCCCGCTCGTCGTGTGCCGGAACCCCCATCACGGCGCCGGTACCGTATTCCATCAGAACATAGTTGGCGATCCAAATCGGAATCTTCTCGCCGTTGGCCGGATTCACCGCATAAGCGCCGGTAAACAGACCTTCTTTCTCCAGATCGGTCGCCGTCCGGGTTATCTCGTCCATCCGCGCCATCTTCGCAATGAAGGCATCGACGGCCGCTTCTTGACTGGTTCCGGCCACCAGCTTCTTCACCAGCGGATGTTCCGGGGCAAATACCATATACGTCACGCCGAAGATCGTGTCCGGCCGGGTTGTGAAGACGCTGAAGGTATCATCCGTGCCGTCAATTTCGAAAGTAATGCGCAGACCTTCGCTGCGGCCGATCCAGTTCTCCTGCATGACGCGGACCCGCTCCGGCCAACCGTCCAGCAGGTCAAGATCTTTGAGTAACCGGTCGGCGTAATCGGTAATCCGCAAAAACCATTGTTCCAGTTCCTTTTTGGTCACCGGGCTGTCGCAGCGCCAGCAGCGCCCGTCCCCCACCACCTGCTCGTTCGCGAGCACGGTGGCGCATTTCGGACACCAGTTGACGGCCGCTTTTTTCTTATAAGCGAGACCGCGTTTGTACATGAGCAAAAACAGCCATTCCGTCCACTTATAATAGTCTGGATTGCACGTCGTCACTTCCCGGTCCCAGTCGTAGCTGCCGCCCAGAATATTGAGCTGTTCTTTCATGTTGGCGATATTACTCCGGGTCCAGATGGCCGGGTGGATACCCCGTTCGATAGCGGCGTTCTCCGCCGGCAGTCCGAAAGCGTCCCAGCCCATCGGGTGCAGGACGTTATAACCCTGCATCCGTTTAAAGCGGGTCAGCACATCACCGATCGAGTAGTTGCGGACGTGTCCCATATGCAATTTCCCGGAAGGATACGGAAACATCTCCAGGCAATAATACTTGGGTTTGTCCGGATCTTCCCCCACCTTGTTGAGTTCTTTCCTTTCCCACTCCGCCTGCCATTTCTTCTCCACCGACTCAAACGGATAACGCTCTTCCATAGCCATGCCTCCTTTAGTCGAGTCTAAAAAAAATCAACCTTTCGTCCCCAGGGACGAAAGGTCACTTCCGTGGTACCACCCTCATTTGGTCAAGATCACGGCCAGCCCTGCCCACCGCGGCCCGCCCATCCCGACGGCCCCCGGCCTGGAAGCAGCCAGCCGAACCTTACACCCGCTTCCGGCTGATAACGGGGCCTCCCCCGGCACGGGTTACTCCGTTCCCCCGTGCAGCTCCCGGACGAGTTCGATCGTCTTCGCCCGCTGCCTCGCACCTGCCGGCAGCTCTCTGTCGAGACCGGACGGTCTACTGGTTCCGCTCATTGCCACATTTATACTTGACGCAATTATACCTTATCGGCAGTTTATTGTCAATTACAGCCCTTTTCCGACCGTCCCGACTTTTGTCCTGCGGCAGAAAACACGACGGGCTAAAACCCTGTCAAGTGGGGAATAATGGCAGTGAGAGAATGACGGAGGTTGAGAAGATGCGCATACCCAACCATATCGGAGTTATTCCGGACGGCAACCGACGGTGGGCGGTTGACCGCGGCCTGGCCAAAGAGAACGGCTACGCGGAAGGCTTAAATCCCGGCCTCCATCTTTTCCGACTGTGCCGCGAGGCCGGGATCAAAGAAATCACTTACTACGGTTTCACCGTCGACAATACCAAACGTCCTTCCGAACAGAGACGGGCCTTTACCACCGCCTGCGTCAAAGCGGTGGAAATGCTCCTGGCTGAGGATGCTTCCCTGCTCGTCGTCGGCAACCAAGAATCGGAGATGTTCCCGCCGGAACTCCTCCCCTTCACGGAACGGCGGACGCTGGGCCGGGGGGGCGTCCGGGTCAACTTTCTGGTCAATTACGGCTGGGAGTGGGATATCGGCCACCTGCTCGGCAACGCCGGCAACAGCCGGCGGGTAGCAGAATGCATCCGCTCCTTCGATGTCTCCCGCGTCGACATGATCATCCGCTGGGGCGGCCGGCGGCGCCTGAGCGGCTTTCTACCTGTGCAGGCCGCCTACGCTGACATTTATGTTATTGATGATTACTGGCCGGATTTTTGTCCCGAGCATTTTTATGCCGCCCTGCAGTGGTACTCCCGGCAGGATATCACTTTGGGAGGTTAGCACGGCCTCTGGCCGAGGCGCCCGACCGGGACGCTTGGTAACTGACAAGCTCCGCAACGAACCGGCGGGCTGTTTTGCCAACCCGCCGGTTCGTTGTGGCTACGCCAATCAATCTATTCGGTTCACGGACAGATGCCCGGCCCCGGGCACCTTGATTTTATATTTTCCGTTTCCGGCTGTCCTTTTCACCATCCGCATCCCGTCCGTCTCCTCCGGCTCGTCTTCCTCTACCCAAGCCATGTCACTGTCTAACCGTCCCGCATCGGATATATCCGTTTCAACTCTGACATCCGAGTCTGCGGAAAGTCTGATTTCGACATAACCGGCCGCATCAATCAGCCAATCGGCTTTTATCCGGTCGGCGTCAAGCCAAAGCGAACCCGGTTCATTCACTTCCACGGCCAGATCGCCGGGAACGGTCACCGCGAATTCCTCCACTCGGATATCCTGGCCCAGACTGCCGCCGTATGGATAGCTGAACGTGACGTACATCGTGTCTCCCTCCTGCCGATACTCCACGCTCAGGTTGTCTAACCGGCCTTCAGCTTGCGCGAGAGAAGTGGCCAGGATGTCAGCCTTACCGCCGGCGCTGATCGTTCGGTCCGCCCCTGCCCGAAGGACGAGCCGGCTGTGCGGGGCAGATACAACCACTTTTTGGACCGCGGCGTCCACCGCGATCTGATGGACCGGCGTCCGGAGCGAGTACGACTGGCTGGCGAGTACCGCCTGCAGGCGGGGGAGCACCCCGATTTCCGTCAGAGTAAACAGCCCCAGACTGCAGAAGATGATCAGTCCGACCGTCAGGATACTGAAGATATCAAAGTACAGCCGGGTGTTCCCGTCTTTGGCCGTATAATGATGCCAAAGCACTTCCCCGCCCAGCATTACCAGGAACAATGGCCACCAGGCGATGACGAGGCCGGCGGCAGCATTTCCCTGTATGCGTGCCGCTACCAGGACGATACCACAGACGATCAAGGCGGTTCCCAGGGTCAACGTTCCTACTCGTCTTCGCTGCATGCCTTTACCTCCTCTTCCAACCGGTGCCGGCTTCCGGTGATGAGTTTAATCCCGCTCGCAATGAGCAGGGCGGCGACAATACCGGTCTGCAAATAGTTGCGGATGGCCCAGGTCAGGAAAGGCGAGACAATCCGGTCGAAAATCGCCAGACAACCAAGGCTAATCAGTCCCCAGCCCAGCAATTTCGGATAAGTGTTGATAAGTACGGAAAGTGGGTCCTCGGTTTCCGCCATCTCGCCGGCAGCATCGGCCCTGTGCATGGCGTCAAACAAGCCGTAAAACCAGATAACCGGCAGCACGAAGATAAACAGGCTTACATTCAGCCACCCCATCAGGAAAAGGGCGAAGAAAAACCCACCCATCAGCTGTACGCCTTTGTTCATCATCCCGAGGTACATATGCCCCGCTCCCGGCACCACGGAAAGCGCCACCGCGGTCAGCTTCCGGTTGTCGCCGTTCTTTTCCCCGTATGGCGCATCCTTTCCCGCCGCCGGCATTTCCGTGCCCATCTGGCGATTGAAAACGGACATCGCATCAACCAGCGCTACAAGCCAGATAAGCGGCAGGATAACGACGAGCAAAACAGTGAAATCCATACCGTGGGTTAAGCTGTCTAACAGCAAGGTCCCGGCAATTGCCGCGAAAAAGAGCCCGAAAAAGGCAATCGCTCTTTCGGTGCAGCCGAGATACAATTGGCCGAGGCCGGGCAGGAACGAAAACAGTACGGTGAGAAACCGGCTTTTTCTTTGCATTGCAGCACCTCCGTTATTCTGTCGTCTCAAAAGCATTGAGCCAGGCCGAAAACTCACCGGCAACCGTATCGGCCCAGTTCAAACCGGTTACCCTTACATCGCTTGCCGGCTGCGGCTGGCCGGTTATCCGGGGAGCCTTGTCCAGCAGCAGTTGGAATACTCCGCCCTGCACGAGAACCAAAGTAACGACCGAGGCAGCTACATAATAGACGAGCCAGTCGCGCCAGCCCCGGCGGACGGCCGGTTTTAGCGCCGCGCTTTTATTGGGCCGGCAAACCCGCAATACGGTCGTCGTAAAATTGTCCGGGATCTCGTCCGCTGCCTGCCGCAAGTCGTCGGGACCGAACAAATCCAGGAAAACGTCCCGGCATTGACCACAAATGACAAGGTGGTCCTCCATGGCTGCCCGCTTCGCTCCCAGCAGCGTCCCGGTTTTGAGAGCAATCCATTCCTCCCGGTCAAAGTGCTTCATGCCAGTCCTCCTCCCACTTCCGGCGGAACAAATGCCGGCCCCGATACAGGCGGGCTTCCACCGTTTTAACCGCAGTCGCCTCTTCCCGCGCTATCTGCTGATAACTTTTTCCCTCAAAATAATATTTCAGCATGACGCGCCGGTAAATCGCCGGCAGAGCGGCAACCAGACTGCCGACCTTCTCCCGGTTCTCCTGCCGGAGCAGAATATCTTCCGGCGCTTCTTCAGGGGAGGCGATCAATCCGGCCCGTTCTCCCACCGCTTCAATGCTCGTCTCCGCCTCCCGTGCCGCCTGCCGGCGTTTCCAGTCGATCGCCTTATTGACGGTGACGCGACCAAGCCAAGCTTTAAAATTCAGAATCTCATCCGCCGGAAGGGAGCGATAAACTTGCAGGAATACTTCCTGCGCAATATCCTCAGTCGCTGTCGTCCGGCCGGTCAAATTCAGGATAATGGCAAACACATAAGCTTTATACCGGTCGACCAGCGCGGCAAACGCTCCATCGTCGCCGTGCCGGCAGCGTTTGACCAGCTGTCCGTCGGAAGTCATGGCTCCCCCCCTTTCCTTCCTGTTAATAAAGACGCCCGGCAACGCCGAACCCCTGCAATGTTTCATATTTTTTACTTGTACGCAATCTGCCAAAATCCGCCCAAGCTTAACAGGCCGGCCACGAGCACTCCGGGAAGCAGAACGGTTTGTCATCCGGGTAAATGTGCTATACTATTTACTATACATCCGAATCGCGCCAAGCTAAAATATATTTTTTAAGGTATATTGCTATACTGCTTCGGTAATGGTATAATCTATTTGCACGATACTTGACCATTTATACATCCCTCTTACATCCCCGGCAGGGGATATTTTTTTACCAGTTGACAACCGGCACCGTTCCCCCACTTTATGCGGGGCTGTCGCTTCGAATATTTCGGTCTGCGTTTACAGCGCCACGAACTTAGCAACCCGTTTCTTCGGACGCGATTGGTGGCAAAAGGGTTCATTCGACCAGGCATACCTGTGCGATCAGAAAAAATGCTGCAAAGCTCCGCCCGGTGGCAAGTGCCAACCCGGGCGGAGCTTTTATTTCAGGCAGACGGCCGGCTACACCGGCAGCATTTATATTGAGACCATATCTACACTATCCTGCATTGATATTGCTCCCCATCAACTGTCCGATGTCCGGCAGCCGGAAGACGAGACCGGCACAGTAAGCTGCATCCTGATACACTTTAAGAACCGCCGGCCCACTGCCGGTATCGAAGGTAATAGTGAAATACAACTCACTCGGATCGGCTGGCTCGGTGCCGGTTTCCATTTCCGCTGTCTGCAATATCCTGACTAAAGAGGCGATCCGGAAGGCGAGGCTCGGTTCCCGGGTCAGATCATATTCCAGGCTGTACTCGCCCTGATTGGCAGTGATCTCCACCCGCTGCGCCTGGAACAACTGCTCCACCGTACCCGCCTTGCCGGCTTTCGGCGGTAACGCTTCGATTACAAACTGCCAGAGCTTCTGAGCGCCGGCAAAATACTCTAGGTCAGGAGTAAGCATGACATAAACAGGATCTTGAATCGCAAAACTCACAACGACCTGACCGTCCCGGTAGGCCGTTATCTGATAACCGGGATAGCCTGACCCGTGCGGGCTCGGCATATCATACGGTCGGAGGTCACTCAGCCCGCTCCTCAGGGTGTCCAGTTGCCCCGTTGTAAGCGTGCACTGCAGTTCCGATTCGTCGGTTTGGGTCAGGGTGACACTGTCCGCCGTACCGATAGCGGTTATTATTCGGCTCACGGCATCACCCTCCAGGGCGCTGCCGGACGAATACTTGTTGTACCACTCTCTGCCGGTAGACCAGCCTTGCTCGGTTTCCCCCAGGATGGCCGCGCAAGCCGCTGCCATGACATACTCCCGCAGGCCGTCTTCCTGTGCCTCCCGCAGTTGGCCGACCATATACTGCAGAGACTTTTCTCCGAGCGCCACAATCGCATCGAATTCGGTTTGGCTGGCTGCGATGTAGCCATAAGGGTTCGACATACCGGCAACAGTCTTGTTGTCAACTATTTTGGCTAGCTTCTCTTCTACAACTGTCCCGATGCTGTCCCCGGCAAATACTACTGTTTTGACTATGTCAGCGGCAGTCTTTTCATTCACCTGAGCAGGTGCAAACGAGAAGTCCAGCGCCAGCTGCCGGTCCGGTATAAGATAATAAATATGGTACCGTTCCACCGTTTGCTCGCTGCCCGAAGCCGCCGGCTCACTATGATGCAGCCGGTACCACCAAGCTGACTCCGCCAAACCTTCCACCGGGCCTGATGACAGCACTTCCGCATGATTGGCCAAGAGCTGGGACACGGGATCGTCGGGGTAGTAACCCAGCACGTCAATACTGGCGATAATCCCGTCACCGGCTGCAAAAGCAAGGGCTGCTCCGGGCAGGGTTTCGACCGTCCAATCCGACGGAACTTTGACGGTATACAGTGCTGTCGCTGCCGTCTGCCGCTCCTCCTTGGCCAACGGATCGGTTAAGCCGGCACAGCCAACCGCCATCAGCAGCAATATTGCCAGCACCGACCACCGATAAGCCCTTTCCCGAAAAAGTGATATCATGGCAATCCTCCTTTTGATCAAGGATTTACTCTCGGCAATTCCGGCCAGCGCCGGCAGCGGGAGCGGCCGGGAGAGGCCCTCCAAAACGGATAACAACGTAAGGCCGTACTTGCTTCGTTCCGTTATCTCAATCCGGCTGAGAACGGCGGCATCGCACGCGACTTCGCAGTCCTGCCGCATCCGAAAAAATGCCAGCCAAATCAGCGGGTTGAACCAGTGCAGTACTTGCAGAACGCCGGCGATGCAACCCACCGCAACATCCTGGCGTTTGAGATGGACCAGCTCATGCAGGATGACGTAACGGAGCTGCGGCAGACTAAGCCGGCTTTTGATGTTTTTGGGCAGCAGCAGACACGGACGCAGCCAGCCAAACAACGCCGGGCCTTGAATCATCTCGCTCTGGTAAACCGGTATGTAAGCCGTAATCCCCATCTCAGCCTTGCAGGCAATTAAGACAGCATTTATTTCCTCGTCCCGGCATATTCCGGCTCGCTTGAGACGAACGTGGTACAGGCTGCTGGCAGCGATTGAGTAACCACCCAGCAGCGTGGCCATGCTCAGCCATATCCAGTATAAGGACAGAGAGAGCTGGGATTTCTGGACCGCTGGTGCCGCAGACGCTGGCAATATCTCTGTCGGCTGGATCGGCCGAACGGCTCCGCCTTGCTCCGGCTGCACTGTAATGACCCCTGCGGCGGGACCGGGTTGTTCGGCCAGGCCGACCGTGCGGTATCCGACCGGCGGGAGCAGATTGCTGAGGCTTAAAGGACTGGCCGGAGCATCCGGCATCAGCAGTCTGATTATCAGCAAGAACCAGATGTAATAATGCCAGCGGGCGTTAACTTTATCTTTGAGCAGGTACTTCAAAAGCAGAACCAATAGCGCCAGAATACTAGCCGCCGCCGTAGAATTGAGTACCCAGGCAAATAAAATTTCCGACAAATCAGTTCTCACCACCCTTGCTTTTCTCTTCCAGAATCTCCTTTAATTCGTCGATTTCCTTGGGCGATAAGTTCTCGGTCTGGATAAAATGCGCCAACATTGTCTTGGTTGCCCCGTCGTATACTTTTTGGAGAAAGGACCGGCTCTCCGCCCGGACAAAATCCTCTTCCCGGCCCAGCGGATAATACAGGTAAGCGCGCCCGTCCGGCTCGTACCCGACGGCTTTTTTCCGGACCAAACGGTCAATCAGAGTTTTAACGGTTTTCGGCTTCCATTCTGTCCGGGTCGATAATTTTCCGATAATTTCGTTTGCCGTCCGAGGGGCTCCGGACCAAAGCACTTTCATGACCAGCCATTCCGCGTCCGTTATGTTCGGTATTTGTTTCATCATTTGCCTCCTTACGATTACAGGCGTAATCCTATTATAGATTACACCTGTAATCAGTGTTTGTCAAGCTCCTCCGAAAATGTGCCGTTTTCCTTTCGATAAACCCTAAGACTATTCTGCCGCCGGCCGATATAATGCAAAGAATACTGCTCTCGGCAAGCATCCGCCATTCCGGGCAGGATCATAGGTGAAGATTATGGAGAAAATCGGCATACGGTCTGGCGTACCAGGCAATTGATGCACTCAGACCATAGCGGCCGTTCATCTACGCTAATAATATGTATCAAAGATACCCAACCGAATTATTATTCGAAATCCGGCAAATTAATAAAAGGAGGAAATCCAATGGCAGGGTTCGGTAGATACGGTCCCGGTTACGGCGGTGATGACCGCAAACCAGGTAAAGATGGCGGCAACAAACCCGGTTACGGTGATGGCCGCAAGCCCGGTTACGGTGATGGCCGCAAGCCCGACAGCGACAAAGGTCGATGGCGTTTCTGGTTCGGGAAATAAGAATTTTGCGTGCGACACAGAAAATTTCAAATAATACCATACCTACTCTTCTTTCGTTTGGTCAATAATAAGCACAGGAGGTGGTCGCACGTGCAGTCCAGTAAATTTGTCGCCGGCGTGCTGGCCGGCCTGATGCTGCTGTCGGCAACCGCTGCCCTCGCCTCTCCTAGCACCACGGTCCCGGACGGCCGCGTTGCCATTGGGAGCCAAACCGCAGCACCGGATCCGATCGAGGGCCTCCAGGCCAGGAAGGAATGCATCCGGGAACGACTCTCAGCCGGTAAGATCAGTCAGGACAGAGCAACCAAGCTGTTGCAGCATATCGATGCAAAAATCGCCGAGCTCCAGGCTTTCAACCAGCTGACCCCGGCTCAGAAAAAAACCAAGCTCATCATTGATTTTACCGCCCGGATCAACGCAAAAGTCAAGGAGGGCAAGATCACCCGGGACAAAGCCGATCAGGCCATCGCCCAATTCACCGCCAAGGTGAAATCATGGGATGGGCAAGGCTATCCGCCTTTTGGGAATGAGGGTTTCGGCCAAGGTCACCGACACCCTCGGCACCCCAAAGGCAAAGTAACGGATGGTGACAATAACGCCTGAACGAAGTGATCACCGGAGGGCAGATGTTATCGTCTCGGAATAATTAAGGGCAGGAGAAATCTCCTGCCCTTAATTATTCCGTTCGTTTGTCCGAGAGTGAAATCAAGCTCGATAAGTCTCCACCAAGCGCGGGTCAACGACACGCCGGCTGATAACCAGCGCCACCGTAATCATAATGAAACCGGCAACAGTGAAAATTGCAGTGTATGCGACACGGTCGGCCAGGAAACCGACGACAACCGGGGCAATCGACATAATAATACCCGAAACGGCATTTGTGGTGGCCATATAGGTCGGACGTCTTTCCGGACGGCCGAATTCCATGTTCAGATTGTCTAGACTCAGCATGAGCCCGCCGGAAAACACTCCGTAAACGACGAAGAAAAGCAGAAACGAAAGGCTACTGTTGGTAAGGTGGGTTGCGAAAAAGACCGCGCCGATTGCCAGAACCGAGATCTCCAGCAATTTTTTGAAACCGATGCGGTTCGCCACCTTCCCTCCCACATAAGTGCCGACTCCGACGGCAATCAAGTTCGCGGCCGTGAATACGCCCAGCATCCTATCTACGTTCTCGATTACCTGACCAGCGTAGATGATGAAAAAGGGAGCGACCGCCCAGCTTAGCGAGGCCAAAGGCCTCAGCAGGCAGTAAGTTCTGTAGTTCGCGTCTTCCCGCAGTAAACCGGGGATACCTTTTAGCTTGCTCCAGACGTTCCCTTTTGTCCCAGTTTTAGAAGCCGGCTCTTCCCGGAACCGGGAGAGAGCTCCCAGGTCAATCATATGGACGATAAAGGCCAGCAGGAAACAGAACGCGTAGCCCCGGACCGGAAAATTCGCAACTAGCATACCCGCGATATAGCCGGCGCCGGCCTGACTCGCCAAGGCTACCGCGTTACGGAGTCCGAAGTAATTGCCGCGGCTCTCGAGCGGGATTACTTTGGACATCAGGTCAAAAAATCCGAGGATATAGATGCCATTCAAAAGCTGGCCCACGGTATAAATAACAAAGATAGGAACCACGGCGGCAGCCGGCGGGAAAAACAAGGCCACGAGCCCGATCGCGAGCCACGTGAGCCGGAATGACAAACCGAACCGGATAATCGCATGCTTTTTTACCGGCAGGTGTTCAATTACCGCTATCCCGTAAAATTGCGAGGCCATAAAACAGAAATGAGTAAGCGTTCCGAGCAGACCGACGATTTTGCTCGAACCGGTCAGATCGTAGATGAAATAAGTAAAAATCGTCGGGAAATTGTACAGTCCCATCCCGGCGAAAAAGAAAAATCCCTGCAGCATCCCGAACGGAATATTGTGCCGATAATTCTGCCGGATTATCACGTTGTAATCTTCTTCCCGTAGCTCCGGGGCGGCCTGACTATTCATAGAATTATTTCACCGTCCGCTTCTGTAATCATTACGGGTCAAATTATATCATACCGCTCTGACTTTACACCACCCCCCTTCTTCCTTCGTCTACGACCAGACAAGGAAAAGCTGCCTTGGATGAAAGGAAACCGGCCGGTTTTCGTGTTGGGCTGAACAGGCAAGACATAAGAGCTGGCCATTTGCGGAAAGGGAAGAGATTCGCTTCCTTTACTTCCGGGCAATGCTTAAACTGTGAACAAGAATAAATCGCCTTTCCCTGAAGAATAAAATAGGCGATTGAACACGCCGCCCGGGGCAACAAAAGCCGCCTGCCAATCTGACAAGCGGCTTTAATTCGATGGTACACAGGTACAAGCAGGCTTCGATGAATACGGTCACTCAACAGCGAGCAATATCTTCCTTCAAGCACCATGATGCTCCCCGCATATTCTTCGGCTCATTACATTCCCCCTGCCGCTAAACGCTTATCCGGCAGTCCATATCTGGCCAAAGCACTGTTAATAATCTCCATGATAAATTCTCCCCGGGCATACCCGGCAGTTCTGGCCATGCAGCCCATGTAACTGTTGTGCACATAACTTTCCCCTTCGTCCGGCACCATAGTAAGCCCCGCATAAGTGTTCAGTTCCAAAAAATACGGTTTATTGTCTTCGCTCAGCATCATATCTATCCGCCCGAAATCTTTTGCGTTCAGGGCTTTGTATATACCCAAGGCACTCTCTTTAATCCTTGCCTCAACTTCTCCCGGCAGTTCTGCCGGGCAAAGCAGGATTTCGTTGTCAAACATCTTATGCTGATAAGTATTCGTCTTGGTGTTGTTATATCCGATTTCCAACAGGGGCAGCACTTTCGGCTGCTTGTAGCCGATGATGCCCACGGTTATCTCTCGGCCCGGAATGAACTGTTCAATTAGCGCCGCCTGGCCGATTGCTCCTGTGATTTTGCCAACCACGTCCTTTAACTGCTCACGGCCGTAAACTACATTTTCTTCGCTTATTCCCGCGCTCCCTCTGCCCCGCAGCGGCTTGACAAACAAAGGGTAGTCTATATTTATTTCCGGGATGCGGTCCGGACCTTCGGCAATGACGAACTCAGGGGTCAGGAAATTACTGCCGGCTACGACCTGCTTCCGGACTGCCTTGTCAAGCGGCACCAGGTCCAGGCCCGAGCCGGCATAAGGAATTCCGAAGGTTTCCAGGAAAGCCACTTCTTTGTCGCTTGAGACATTGAACATCAAATCCACTTTCTCGGCCGTGATCTTTTTCAGCGTTTCCAAAGGGTCCTTTTTCCACTCGATCAGCACCGCCGCATGCCCCTGCTCCCTGATCGCATTGCTGTGCTGGACCGCTTCCGAATAAGCGTCGTCCTGAACATTGTCGGGCGTCAGCCTCTTCTGCAAATCAACGTTTCTGTATCTCCGCCAGAGAACTCCGATTTTCATGCCTACCCCTCTTCCCATGATTTATTTCAATGCAGTCCACAATTCTTTTTTCAAGACCCCGATATAGGGCAAATTGCGGTAAGCCTCGTTGAAATCTATCCCGTATCCCACCACGTAGTTCCAGCTGCCCTCGTAGCCCGATATCCGGAAGCCCACATAGTCAGGCTCGCATTTCTTGTCGCGATTTTCCGCTTTATCTATCAGGACGCACACTTTCACTTCGGCTGCGCCATTATCGAGCAAATGCTGCTTCAACTTCAGCAAAGTCGCTCCGGAGTCGATGGTATCTTCAAGCAAAACGACCTGACGGCCGGTAACATCCAGCGAAATATCTCTCCTTAGACGCATTATGCGCGACAAGGCAGTGGTCGGCCCGGCTCTGGCTACTTCCAAAAAATCCAACCCGACCTTAGTCGGGAGGCAGCGCATTAAATCAACCGTAAAAACGGAAGCCCCCCGTAAAACACCCACCAGGACAGCTCCTTCTGCCAGGTCTGCCGCCATCTCGTCAGCCAAATCCGCTACTCTGCAAGCAATTTCCTCCTCGGTTAAGATTACTCGGTCAATACTGTCGTTAATCATTCCCATCTCCTTGTACTATTGTTAAAATGCCCCAGCCGGCAAAGAATGCTCCTGAGCTTATCTTTTCTTCAAAGCATTGACACCTAATCTTACCCCTGTCCGGCCGATAAAAAAAATCCAACTCCAAAGGAAGTTAGATTGCATAAGAACAAGATAAACTTACTGTCTACTGTTATATTGTCAATCATATAGCAATCCCGGATACCTTACTGACTGAATAGTAACCACATTGTAACCTAACTGCCCGGATAATAGCTCTATATTAAATGTTATCAGGCATGGAAGATATCGTCAAATCACCTGACGCAACAATGCCTTGCCTTCACCGGTATGACCGGGCAATAACCCGGACTACCTGACTTACCCTTAAAAAAGTCCAGAGTTCCGGCGTTATCCTGTACAATCGGCCCTTTACGGGAAATTATACTACCAATCGTATTTCATAAAATTAAAAGAGACTGTTCTGGCAGAATCTGTGTTCGGAAATGTCCGTCGCCCACTTATGGTTCTAATCTTCTGTGAAAGTAAACAGCTCTTCAAGCGAAGCCTCCAGTATTTTGGCGATATCGTATGCCAGCTTCAGAGAAGGATTATACTTACCGTTTTCCAAATGCCCAATAGTCTCGCGCCGGACTCCCACGGCCGCAGCCAAACTTTCCTGTGACATATTCTTCCTCGCCCGAAATTCCCTGAGCCGGGTAACCAAAGCCACCGCCATCCCTACCTTTCGTAATAAGCTATCGACAGTCCGAAAATGAACATCGATACTCCGAAGTTGATGGCGAAAGCAAACGCGTAAACCGATTGGAAATTACCGTTCAACGCAGCATAAACAGTGGCCAGCGGATAGAGTACAAGCGTGAACAGAAACGCATTTTTAGCAGCAGCATTGATATTCTCTTTCAGCCGTTCATCGGCAAGCAGCCCCATATACGCAAAAAAACCGAAAAACCCAAAAAATCCGTAAAAACCGGTGTTCTCTGTGATAAAACCCAGCAAGCCCAATAACCCCAGGAAGCCGAGTGGCCACAGACCGTTTCTCCTTCGCTGCATTTTGATTCCTCCCGCAAGCTTAATAAACAGCAATTCGTTATATATTTATCACTTATTGATATAAATATATAACATCGACGCGCCTGCGTCAATAACCCAAAGAATAATTCTGCTATTCTTATCTTTTGCTTCGCTGGGGATGGCATTTGTTCATACGCCGCCTCCTAAGGGTACCCTGCCAACGTTTGGCTATTCTAACCATAACACGATCGCACTTCCGATGTGCAGGCATTCGATTATCCACTGCTAAGCCCAGTAATCGCTTCGCAGGTTTACTCCTTACAATCGGCTAGCCATTAAGCATTTATGCTTATTCAATCCGGTAGGGTGAGGACGTTGCTGCCAGCAATAAAGATATAAAATGAGACATACTAATCAGGAAAAAATAGCCGCAGCTTTTCTTTAAGCTGCGGCTATTTTTTATGCGATTTTCTCTCAATAGTAGCAATATGTGGCAACTGTTTTGGTAAGTTAAGCCAATCAATGCAACAAATTAGCAATATTGTTGCATTAATACCTATTAATCATTTTATATATTTACGCGAAAAATGTCAAACTTTTGACATTCGTGCTACAATAATCCAAGACTGATACCGTGATGGTTTTACAATTGGACGATAGAATATAACTCGTCTTTTTGGTCCTGGTTGATACCGATGTAGCGAAGCGTTATCCGCGGGGAGCTGTGGTTGAACGTGTCCATAATCAGCCCAATATTATATTTGGATATTTTGTAGGTCCAGTAGCCCCAGGTCTTTCTTAAACTATGCGTCCCGAAGCTCTCAATCCCCATTACCATGGCCGCTTCCTTCAGCACCCGGTAAATCTGGATTCTTCCTATGCACCCTCCCTTTTGACTCGGGAATAGATAGTCCGGCAGACCAAGTTGCTGGGTTTTGACATAGTTATAAAGGCAACTGCGCAGGGTTTTATTCAGTTTAATTTTCTTCTCCTTAGCAGTTTTCTGCTCGTGTAAAATGAGATACTCCTTGAACTGCCAGTTCTCATTAAAAATATCGCAAACTTTAAGCGGTATGATGTCACTTATCCGTAAACCGGTATTGATGCCGAATTTGAAGATGATTGCGTATTTAGGATCGCTTCCGTTCAAGTATTGGTAGAGTTGCTTAATCTTTGCTTTCTCTCTGATTGGCTCTACAGTCATAATTGATCTTATCCTCCTAATGTATCTTTTTCTCAATATATTATATGAAATAATACACCAAAATACAGCAAACAGTAGGGATAATAGCATTTATGTCATGCAAAACTTCTTTTGACAGTAGGGATCTAGCGCACTTCAAATGCAACAATATTGCTATTTTGTTGCATTATAGCTTAAATGCGTGAACACATTGGCACAGTAAGGTTCCAGGCTACAGACAGCGACACGGCATCAGTTCGCAGCAGTCAGAGCAAGCCAAACGAAAGGAGCCGCACAAATGACTGAACCAATTACCAAAGAAAGTTGCTGTGCCCAAAACGACGGCTTGCTGACGCTTGAAGGAACTGCAGGACCGGAAACTGCACTAGAAAAGCCCAGTAAGCGGGACATTAGTCAGCAAACCCCAAGGGAAAACACCTTTCTGCTTCCGGTTGTCACGGCTCTCGGCGCAAGAATGAACCTTCGGGACAATCGCGCTCTGGAACAACCGCGCAAAATTCTCAATGCCATCGCAGCAACGGCAAAAACAGAACCATGGTGGATATGCGTCAGCACCCTGAGCAGCTACGTGGACTGGATATATACTCATTCGATCGATGTTGCCGTCATTTCATTAATGCTGGCCAGCGAGATGGGATACTCGCAAAAAGAACTCTGGGATATCGGGGTGGGCGCTTTTCTGCATGATCTGGGCAAATTATTGATTCCCACAACAATTTTGCAGAAAACCGGGCCTCTGAGCAGTATGGAAATGACTTATCTGAGGCAGCACTGCGAACTGGGCGTAAGTTCACTTGCCCATTTTGGCCTCCCGAAGGATTGCACTGATATCATTTTACAGCATCATGAACGGCTGGATGGGAGCGGCTACCCCAAAGGACTGAAAGGCGATGCGATCTGCCGCAATGCCAAAATCGTGATGATTGCCGATGTTGTCGATGCGATTATTTCGGGCAGACCGTACCGGCCGTTTCAGGGGATGGATAAGGCGCTAGGCGTGTTGCGAAACGATAGCGAAAAATATTCTCAGGAGTATGTCTCCGTCTTGGAACAGATACTAAAACGCTGTTAATATCGCCAAGCTCAACCTTTTCTGCCAACTTCTAATCCCTGGGACTAAAAAAGTCCGGTCATCGACCGGACCTTTTTACTCAATAACTCTCTGGCTTATCTTCCTGGCTTGTATCCTGTGCTTGTAGCGGTTCATCCACATTGCTTTCCGTTATCGCTTGGTCGAGATTGTCGGGCTCTTCCGTCTCCTCCGCCTCTTCCTTCCTGCCTCGCAAAGCCAGCCAAATCAACGTAAAAGCGATCACTTCAATGAGAAATGTGTACAAATTGACCGTAGAAATATTCCGCACGCTTTCCCACATATCTTCCATTCTGAGGGCATCAATTTGCTCATCCAACGGCTGCAAAAGCGCCCGAAAATAGACAATCATTATCGGCAGAAGGTTAATCAGATAATGGAGCAGGGCGGCCAGCGTCCCCCAATATAAAACCCGGCAAGCTTTCTTTTGCATCAGCGTCACCTCCTTACTTACTGTTGCTATTATCTCCACTATTTTAATTGCCTAACCGGAGCCCCACACAAGATGGCAACAATAAACGGCGCCAGTCCGCGCCGTTTATTGTTGCGATAATTCAAGTCCGCACTATATCTTGCGTTCTCTCTTTTTTGCCCCGTTATCTATTGGCCCAGGTAAAGCACTACCCTCCGGCCTCACTGTTCGAAATTAAAGGACGGTCGACGCCAGGCTGAGCAGGGATCTGAAAAGCTTATGCGCTGCCACATAGTCTTGAGATGTGATAGTTACGGTCTTGGCATTCTTTCTCGCTATTCCGGGAATTTGCATGCACACATCGGCCATAATCGCCTGCACGAACTCAATATCCACGGTGATTGTCCCTGCGTACTTCACGGGACTATACTTATCGATATTCTTGAAGGCTCTTGCGAGCACTTCCGAGTATTTTGACCGCACCTCTTCCTGCGAAAGGTTTCTGGCGGCGTATCTGGTAACCGTTTCTTTGACGGCAACGGTTTCGATTGCACCGATTTCTTCCTTCACCTGGGCGGTAAGCTGGTTGTCCCCGGAGGCAAAGATGACGGGAACATCGAAGTAACCGGCGACACCGGCGTTCAGCCCGCTTTCCCCCATCGGCTTCCCGTTCACCCAGACGCCGGCAATGACTCGGCTATGGTAAGTATGGTCAAAGATGCCGGCCTGCGTCCCCGCCCGGGGATGATAGCCGATAAACAACACTCCGTCAAAGGTCGCGTCAATGCCTTCCATCATACTGTAAGGCTTCGGGCTGCCGCTGACCAGTTCCGCTTTCGGATTTAATTCTTCAATCAATATGTTATCCATCGACCCGTGGGAATCGTTTACCACAACCTTGGTCGCCCCCGCTTTAAAAGCTTCCTCGACAACCCAGTTCACCTCCTGGGTCATCAGTTTCCTGGCCCGGGCATAATCCTTCGCGTCACTCATCGTATGACCTCTTGACACTACCCCCCAAATCCCCTCAATGTCCGCAGAGATAAAAATCTTCACATGCTTATCCCCCTTTCCTGAAATTGGTGTCTCCAAATATAGAATACTACCCGCCGGGGAAAACTCCTCTCCGCAGTAATTATCAGATTTATCCCCACCCTGAACAGTAAGGATGGAATATATAAAAGAAATAATCACCCGTAACGGGTGATTCTGACCGTACAGCCGTACTCATCGGACGGGTTGTCGCCAGCTTATTGGCCGCTATGACGATATCACAGCTTTTCTACTATAAGTCGTGGTCCGGGCACGCTGTGGCTTTATCTTGCCTTGCTTAGCCGTTCGATAGCTTCTTCCACGGTGGCAACAAAGAAAAAATCATTCCCCCGGTTGCTTTCGCGGATGAAATCTTGCAAAGGCTTACTTGTATAGTTGGAATAATCACCGACTATGGCAAGTTTCGTGTGATAATTGATGAACTTTTGCAGTACCTCACCGGCGATCCCCCTGCTGAGAATAAAGAAATCATCACACAATAAATTTTTCTTGATAATGATTTTCTTACAGTCTGTCTGATATTGAACTGTCGCCATCAAATCGAGAGCTGACTGCGTATCCGTAATCAACTGCTTATCGCTTTCCACATAAGCGATATCTTTGTTTTCTCCACAAACCGAGTACTTCATGTTTCACACCCTTCGACCAGTAATAGTCGTTCTTCCAAATCTGATCCGGCATAGCCTGCGGTCGCAATTATTATCCGTGATACCGGCGCCTTACAGACGCTAACCTGCGAATAGTTTATGATTTGCTCTGTTCTATCGATGCCAGAAAATCCTTGATATCCGAAAACTTATCAATAATCGCGTGCCCGGTATCTTTTAGAACATGTATGTCGGCGGAAGGAAGCAAGTGCCTGAGCCTTTCCGCTGTTTTTACGGAATCGATCAGCGCGTCGCATTCACCGCCGAAAAACTGTACGGGAAAATTTATTCGCCTAAGATGTTCATCCGTAAATATCGGCAAAGCCTCCAAAACCGAATTAAAATGCTTGGCGGTAAGGGCTTGAAATTCAAGCACTTCCGGCGGCACCTCAGCCTTGTGATAAACGAGCCGGCTCAGCATCTTCTGACCGCGCTGGCCGAGCAGCATAAACAAAGCTGCCTGCCAGATAAAACTTGCTTTGGCCGGAACCAGCCCTCCGGCGGTTAGCATGGATAGGGCCGCTACCGTGTCAGGATTCCGCACCGCAAAGTTGAGTGCATACCAGCTTCCAAGACTCATCGAGGCAAAATAAGCTCTTTTTATGTGTAAGGAAGCGAAGAGCGAGACCAGCCATTCATTGGGTTCTTCCGAATGTAGCTGGCATCTGTGCGGTTCGCTCAGCCCGGGCTCACCGGGGATGTCGACACAATAAACACAGAAAATATCGATAAAGTCAGCGATATTGCCCAACCACGCCGCGCTGTTTGAAACCGATCCGTGCAGCAAAATAAGCGGGGGATTTTCCGGATCACCAAATCTCAAAACATGGGTCCGGGCGATCTTGGTTGGAACAAACATTTGTTCAAACGGGTAGGCCGAATATCCGGCCAGCCGGCCTTCATACACCGCCTCGATTATTCTTCTTCCGGCTTCGGTTTTGTAGATGTTTTGGGCCATTTCAATCCTCCTTCACCTCGCATAACAGTTCGAAGGCACTGACAATTCGGCCGATAAATTTCGGACTTCCGTAGAAAACATATTTCGCCTTTTGGATTTCCGGATAATAATAAAAGTCAAAGCGAGCTCTTCCATCCGCCTCCCGGTCGCAATTCAACATTGCCATTATGGAATTGGATATTCGTGACGCTTCTTCCGAGTTCTGCTCGTTAATCTCAATAACTGCGGAAATCTTTATTCTGTCCTTCAAGGTGCCATACCTTAACGACTGATCAAGGGTTTCTTTATTAGCTAGTTCACCGTGGCAAAAAGCTTTCAGGTCGGCCCCAGTGACTCTCCATGCACGCCCAACCTTTCTGGCCGCAATTTTCCCTTCGTGAATAAACCGCAGAATCGTTTTCGGGTGCAACTGCAAAATTTCCGCCAGGTCGCCAATCGAATAAAGTTTTGTCTCCATATTTCCTCCTAACTCACAATGCAATCTTATTAGTATAATAGAGCATTAAGGAATATTTGTCAATATATTGCGGCATTAAATACTTATTAAGTAGTTTTAAGGAGCAGTATAAGATTACATTGTAACGTAAACCCGGACCATTCCGCCCCTCTGCAAACAACGCAGCTTCCGGCTTTGATAAAAACTTGCCCGAACCTTTTCTCCTCGCTGCCGATTACCCTGTTTTGCATGGCAAAAGCCACCGTACCCTCCCGGGTTACGATGGCTTCAGGTTAATTCCGGAAAATGACTTTATCAGTTTACTGTATACAGTTTATTCATACCCCGCTTCGCGCGCAATAGCGCGGGTAACCAAAGCACCGCCGGCGATCGATGCATTGCGCGCACCTACCGGGAGACGAGCCAAGAAATCCCCTGGTTCAAGATTGATTATCCCGGTATAGTCAATCTCCTTCAGGGCGCAGAAAACCTTAAGAAAATCAATGCTACCTGTTCCGGGGAAAAAATGCTGGTCTGATAATCCGGGCTGATTTGGGCAAGACTCAATCGAACCGAGATTATCATTCAAATGGAGCGCGCGTAATTTATCGCCAAAGGATCGGATCATGGCAACAATATCGCAAGACATGATATGAGCGTGACCGGTGTCCAAACAGATCCCCACAGTATCATCACCGATGGCCGCCGCAAGCTCAAGCAAGTCAGCCGCGGTCGAAAACGGCGGAGCATAAGGCTGGGCACGCCGGTCAAAAGTGTTCTCAAGGTCGATATGCACCCCGGCGTTTTTGGCCGGAATAAGCAACTCCCGGAACCATCGGGCATTATATGCAATCAATTCCGCCCGCAACTCCTCGGTGTCAACAATCGCGCGCCGAAAGACCGGATGGAAGACCAACTCCATGCATTCAAGCCTGGCACAAGCCTCAATGTTTTTGAAGAAAATCTCTGGCGGTGCTTCGTACGCCAAATCCGGTGCAGTAAAAAAGCCAAATAGCGCATGAACTTGCCCGACCACCAGCCCCGCAGCCAGGGTCGCTTGCCGGACCGTATCGATCCAGATCTGCCAGTCTCGAGCCAGCATTGGACCGCCGGGCTGGCAGAAATCATACAGGTTAAAGTCAACGCTGTCGTAACCGGCATCCCTAATCTGCTTCATGCCCTCGGCTACGGAGCAATCGTGAAAATATCCGCTGCCGGATATCCCAAGTAGCATAGACTGTTTATCACCCGACTTTCACAGATATAGATAAATGAAGTACGACTGAATTATACTATCCAAAATAAGTATAAAACGGCGGCTGACCGCAATCGGTCTAGCTCAAGGGGCCGGCAAGCTGAGCGAAACCGGGCTGCAAATCTCCCGCTACACTCATCCCGCGGGCTTCTCCTCATCTTCGCCCTCTTCTGCCTCGGCAAAGCACCCGATAATTACGAAGAACAATCCTAATCCGCCGATCACGTAGGACAACACGGATTGACTCACAATCGCAACGATGATTCCGAAAAGCAGCAAGGCGATCCCGCTGGCAATTAAATTTTGTTTGTAAGTTTTCATTTTATTCTTCTCCCGCCAAAAGCATGAATTGTGCGCGTTCCGGCCTTACACCTTCCGCTCTGAACCGTGCCTTTCGGAATGAATAATTCATCGCCGGGATGCAGAACCGTCTCAATTCCATTCATAGTCACCCAGTATTGACCGCTCACACATACCATGTATTCATCAAAAGCGTGGCAATGTTCCGCCGATTCCCTGTCTTCGTAGCAAGTCCAGAATGCCATCTGGCTCCCGTCGTTCGCGGTATAATAGTATCCGACGATATCTTTCGTGTTCTGCTGCGAACTTTCGATTTGATTTGCACTGATCTTCATAAAATCAGGGAAATCCTGCATACCACTCACCTCCGTTTTTGTCAGTGGAATACAATATATTTTTACCACCGCGCCCGCGTTTGTATCTATCTTCGCCTAAAGGTCAATGCCAAGAACGTTTTTGACAACCAGAGCCACGCCGAAGGAGATCGCCGCGTGTCTGGCTTCGTCTTCCCGGTGGCCAGCAGCGTTTTCCGCTTTGCATTCTGCTCATTCTATCTATAGTGCTACTTTTCTTAAAATTTTTCCATATGGATGAGACGCATCTTTATCTGCAACGATTTCCAGTTTATTCTCAGCAATCATTTTTTTGATGCGCAGGGCATACCAGCCATCTCCGACTCCTAAAGAGTATTTACCCAGAATAGTCCCAACAAGTTGAGCCATAACAAATTCCTGATCGGGGATGTTCTTGATAATGATATGATCGTAAAAATCCTCGAGAACGGAAATCAGTTTGCCGTTAACCAAAGCTCTCAGGGGTGCATTTTCAGCTTTCAGATCATCCCAAAGGTTACTCTGCATGCGTTTTTCGATGTCGGATATTTCACGCTCCAGTGGCAAAAACCTATAAAACTGACCAGGTGGAAGTTCCGCCCAATCGGCACAGGACTGAATCGTGTCAGATGTCTTCCAATATTCCGGTAGGGATATGACACTAATTTTGCATTCAGTATTTCGTAATGCATTACAGAGAAAAGCAAAAGCGCAAGCCGAAAATGGTGTGCCGCTTTTCCAAACCCGTATAGGTTTTCCGTTTTTTGCGGCAGCAAGCAATCTCTCAAAATCTTCCCGCTGTGAATTGAAAAATCGTTCCACTTCGTTATCAGTAAATTCTACAGACCCAAATACTCTAATAAACTCGTTTTTCCGTTCTTTACTGTCAATTCCGTTGGCAATATCGCCGATATCCAAATTACATCCAATGCAGACGACATCATTGGAACTTCCGCCAATGGCTTCGCCTTCAAACTGCTTTGCCAATTCGATTTTTGACGGTTGTTTACCCATATATCCGATAGCGCCGCCAAGCACATTCCCTTTGTTATAGTTTTTTGCCACTTTCATAGCGCCTTTTGCGCTATCGCTGAATACGACCTCGAGCATATACACACCACCTGCTGAATAAATGATCTGAATTAAGTATACCAAGAATGTTTCCTAAACAAAAGGACTCAAACCACGCGGGCTAAAGTCCTTTAGCCTTAGCTTGTTTCCCCTTACAGGATTTCCACATACCCTTCGGTTCCATGCACGCGAATCCGTTGCCCATCTTTGATCAGTTTGGTGGCATTTTCGACTCCGACAACTGCCGGTAAGCCATATTCACGAGCGATAACTGCTCCATGGGTCATCAGTCCGCCAACTTCGGTGACCAGGCCTTTTATGGATAAAAACAACGGTGTCCAACTAGGGTCGGTAAAGGCGGTGACCAGAATATCATCCTCTTTCAGATCAGCCTCCTCCAGGTTTAAGATGACCCGGGCCCGTCCCTCGCTGACTCCGGAAGAAACCGGCAGACCGACAATAGCTTCGGCCGGGAGGTTTTCCCGTTTGTACTCGCCTGCAATGATTTCACCCTCCGACGTGATAACCCGTGGGGGAGTCATTTTTTCATATGCCTTATACTCGTCTTTGCGTTCGCCGATGATCCGGTAATCCAGCTTATTGGTGCGCACGACTTCGTGCAGTTCTTCAAAGGTGAGATAGTAGATATCTTCTTTGGCATGAATGACGCCTGACTGAACGAGTTGTTCAGCTTCTTTCAGCAAAGCCTGCTTATAAACAAAGTAGCGACTGACCATGCCGTATTTCGGATATTCCCGATAACCGATGAAATTCCGGATCAGGCCGATCATTTGCTTTGTCTCCTCGGCTTTTTGTTCACCGTCCGGTAATTGCTGTAATCGCGCTAAGACCTCTTGTTCTTTTTTCAAAGCTTCCTGCCGCCCTTGCTCAAATTTCCGCTTGCCGGCATCAGTCGCAAAGTTTCTGATATTGCTGAGAAGCATGGGAATAAGCGTAGCTGGTTTTTCACTCCAGCGAGTTTTCGTGATATCGATTTCTCCGACACAGCGCATTCCGTATTTACTGAGAAAAGCATAGATAGCGTCCCTGGCTTCCTGTCCGCCGTCAAATCTAACTAATTCGTCCATAAAGTTATTTTCTTTAGCCTGATGCAAGTAAGTAATTACTTCCGGATAAGGACGAATCACATCTGCGACATCCAACAACGCCAGCCCCATTTCCGCGGTAATATTGTTCGGTACGGATTGCGAAAGCGTGTCCGCTACGTTTTTTTCACCCAGCCAATTCTCCATTTTTTCATTAATCCAGGCGGAGGCGTTTATCGCAGCCATAAACACAGCCGTACTTTGCGGATCAAACAAAATCTTCTTGAGCTCTTGGATATCTTCCCGGATAAAATCAAACAAATCCGCTCCGGATTTCGTTTGGATATTCTGCTTTAACTCTGTTATCGATGCTTGGCTCCGCTTAATCAAATCAGAAACGATTGCCGGGTTGTTTTCGATTTGGGTTTGATAACCCGAAGACGGTATCCCCTTATTGGTTTTATTGGGACCATGTGCCTGTTTGTCGGTTGGTAACGGTTTTATAAAATCCCGCTCGATTACGGTCAGGAGGGCGTCTTGCATAAGCGGATCGTGTTGTCCCATGGTATTTAATAAACTTTCTCTGCTGTCAGGTGAAGCCAGTATACTTGTAACATCAACAAACAACCTGCCCCCCGCTTTGAACCTGGGGCCGACCGATGATAACCGGAATAGCGACATTCCCAACGGTTTCATCGGGTCGATCATCATTTGCTGATGACCGACCGATACGTAGACGCGATTTTCTTGATTGTCTGCTTCCGGAATGGGGTATAACGTAGTGATTGGGCGACTCTGGACAATGCAAAATGTATCATCGGCGAGACACCATTCGATGTCCTGGGGGCAGCCAAAATGTTCTTCGATCTTTCTGCCCAAGTGCTCAAGCTGCAAAATCTGCTCATCCGTCAGCGCTTGCCTATTCTGACGCTCGGGCTCAATCGCCTGTTCTTTCGTACCGCCGTCTTTTAAGGCATAAACAGCCAGTGCCTTGGCGGCCACCTTTTTATCGATAACCTTGCCGTCACGCACTTTATAGACATCAGCATTCACCCGGCCGGAGACCAAGGCCTCGCCGAGTCCGAAGCCGGCATCAATTGATGACACTTTCCGGTTAGAAGTAACGGGATCGGCGGTAAACAATATCCCTGCCGCCTGCGGGGAGACCATCTTCTGAACAACCACAGCCAGATGCACTTTACGGTGTTCGAAGCCATTTTGAAGACGGTAAGTCACTGCCCGCTCGGTAAACAGCGATGCCCAACACTTGCCGATGTGCTTGAGGATTGCCTCCTTGCCGATAAGGTTCAAATACGTATCCTGCTGACCCGCAAAGGAGGCCGTCGGCAAATCCTCCGCCGTGGCGCTGGAACGTACTGCATAAGCGCCTTTTTCACCAAGCCTGGAAAGGAAGCGGGTGATTGCTTCGTTAATATCTTCCGGGATGGCTATCCCTTCGATGACCCGGCGAATCTCACCGCTGAGCTCAGCGATTTTATCTCGGTCTGCCACCTTCAAAAGCGATAACTGCTCAAGCAATTCTTTAATCGATGGCGTTTCCCCAATAATTCTTTTAAAGGCTTCAGTAGTAATGCAAAAACCGTCCGGTACGCGTATTCCTTCAATCCCGGAGAGTTCCCCCAGGTTCGCGCCTTTACCCCCGACAGCCATGACCATTGTTTTATTAATATCCTGAAAACCAAGCACAAAGGAACTCATACGTTTCCCTCCTTTGGCGATTACGATTTGCCGGAGCATTGTACTTGCCTGTAATGCCTTGGTCCTGCATTCTTTATGCCCCGCCAATCTTCTTCGCAGACGCTATCCCTCCGACAAATCGCAGTAATGTGCTATTGCATTATAGCATCAACAAACGAGAACAAACAGTCTGCATTTACAGTTTTTTATATGTTATAATTAAAGTGGAAGAGTTAAATGCTCAAATGAGTACACCTTAAAAACACTAGCCCGTATACCATGAAACTGGAGCCACTGAAAAAATCCTATGACGTTTGTTTGCCAATTTTAAAGCTGCCACATATCGACTTAGTTTGCCTGATTCCTTATCCAGTTTAAATGCTACATGTAAAAAGCAAGCATGTTTAAACTATGCTTGCTTTTTTCGTCATACAAGAATATTCTGTATAAATATTAGAATTGCAATCCTTCGTTGATGATATCCAGTCTTTTAAATAGTCTATTGTATTTATCTAATTCAGATTTATCCTCAATCTTGGACCCTGAATTATAAAAAGTGATACATCCATTCCCTTCATTTAAAGAATTCATTTCTTCCAAAATTCTTTTCAAATTTTTTATAGTACCATTGTTCCCATCAATTATACTAACATGCTGTGGAAGTAATTTTCTAAACATATCCTTATAGTAAGGGAAATGAGTACACCCCAAAACAACAGTATCATATTTTCTTAAATCATATTTTGATAACTGCCCATGAATATAAGGTAATACTATTTGTTCATCAAACTCGAGTTTTTCCGCAAATTGAACTAATTCAGGAAGAGGTAATAAATCGACAATATGTTCACTGTCTAATTTAGCAATAAGATTTTGCAGTTTTTCTTCCTTTAGCGTCAAAGCAGTAGCGGTTACTAAAACTCGTTTGTTTATATTTTTCTCAATAGCAGGTTTTACGGCAGGTTCCATACCAATGATTGGGATACTATATTTAGCCCTTAAATCTTCAATTGCTACGCTCGTAGCAGTATTGCAAGCAATAACTATCGCTTTAACTCCCAGTTGGACAATAAACTCTACAGCATTAAAAATATACTTTTTAACTTCATCTTTTGGTTTTGGTCCATATGGAACATGTAATGTATCTGCATAGTATACATAATCTTCCTTAGGTAATATTTTTAATGCATCGTATAATACAGTAATACCTCCTATTCCAGAGTCAAAAAAGCCTATTTTCATTTGTATTCCTCCAATAGCCAAATCCTATATAACACATATCCCGTAGAAAAGGCTGACGCCATGCGGGTTTGACCGCATGGCGTCATATTCACCTAAATTGGTGGTGGAGACGAAGGGAGTCGAACCCTCGACCTCTTGAATGCCATTCAAGCGCTCTCCCAACTGAGCTACGTCCCCAAATTTTTCGTCACAACAAATATTTTAATATAAAACGCCGCAATTGTCAAAGGGTTTATTCTGGCAACGTTTATTTTCTTGGTAATCGGCCGGCTTCAACTGTTCGCCGGTGCCGCCGGGGTATAGCTTACCGTCTCGGCGTCGCCCCAGAGCCGTTCCAGATCGTAGAACTGCCGCTCTGTGTCGGTGAAAATATGGGCGACGACCGAACCGAGGTCCAGCAGAATCCATTTCGCTTCGCGGTATCCCTCGCCGTGGCCGACCCGGTGCCCGGCTTCTTTCAGCTTCTCTTCGATATTATCGGCGATTGCCTGCACCTGGGTGGTTGAATTGCCGCTGCAGATAACGAAATAATCGGTTACGAGAGTGATACCCTCCACTTTCAGAATGCTGATATCCTTTGCCCGCTTATCGTCAGCTGCCGCGGCGACCAGATAAGCCAGTTCCCGTGCCTTGTCCTGCATCAATGCACCTCCCGCTTACTTGCGTGTCCTTAACTGTCTTCGTAATCGGAACCGATAATGATAGTGATATCGGCCCCGCTTTCCGTTTCGGAATCGTGGAAAAGCCGGCCCTGACCGAATACCTTGACGAGGGCTGCGATCTTCGCATTATCGCCGGTATGGTCGATAACCTTGGTCCCCGTGTATTTATTGTTGTCCGCGTTGCCGGTATTTATTATCTCAAAACCCTTGCCGGCCAGATAGTCGGAAAGGGAAGACGCCAGGCCCGCACGGCCCGTGCCGTTGAGAACCTCGATCCTGATGGCGGCGTTCGCCTCCGCGTCGATGTCGCGGTACGCCTTGTCCATCAATTGCTCAACTTTATCCTTATCCGCTATCCAGTAACTAATCCCGTTGTCTTCTCCGGCCTGATAGTTGTTCGGAGCGCCGGGCAGGACATCCATGTGGATATTATCCATCTTCATACTGACGGCCGTATTGGCCAGATGCAACATATCGCCCGGCTCCATGTTTGTGGCAATATATTTCGAAACCTCATTCATCAGGCGCGGAACCTTCAGAAGCGTACTCGGTGAGAGCAGCTTGTCGGCGAGTGCGGTCAAGAATTTCTGCTGCCGGTGGATGCGTGTCAAATCGTCGCCGTCGCTCCGATAGCGGACATACTGCATTGCCTTGTTCCCGTCCAGAAGCTGCGGCCCTTTCTTCAGGTCGATGACGAGATCCTGCCAAGGATCCGGGTAATACATATCCTTCTCAACATCAATCCAGACACCGTCGAGGGCGTCGACAATGGCGCTGAAGCCGAAGACATTCAGTTGCACATAATAATGGACCGGCACGCCCAGAAGATCTTCCACGGTCTGCAAGGCCAGGAGCGGACCGCCGTATGCGTTGGCCGCATTAATCTTATCGTGACCGCTCCGCCCCGGAATGCTTACCTTCGTATCACGGGGAATCGAGATCAGGTTAACTTCCTTGTCCTCCACGTCAACCGTCGCGAGCATGATCGTATCCGACCGCGTCCGGGTACCTTCGACGACATGCCCTTTGCCGTCAACCGGAACATCGACGCCCAAGATGAGGATATTGATATTCTCACCGGGTTGCGGTTCCGGGAGGTCTTCACCGGCAAAAGCCGAATTGTTGCTCAGACTGCCCAGGAACTGGTAGATGGCCGAACCGGCGGTAAACAGGAAACCGATCAGGATCAACACGGCTATACTCAAGGCAAAGCGCCAAGTAACACGGCGTCGCGGGCTTTTTCTACTTCTCATACTAATTCTCGTCTCTTCCTTCACAGCAGTTAACCCCTTTCCTGACGACTTCCCGCCGGGCGGTTTCGCGGGCCGCCAGCGTCCGCGGGTGCAGGAGATAGCCCCGTGTGGTTACGTGCCGGATAGTCTGTTCGGCCGCCAACAGCACAGCGCAATCCAGATCGCGCTCCGCCGCCGCCCGCAGGATCCCGACACCGGGGAAAGCACGACCCGGCTCAATATAGTCGGCGACATATATGATTTTTTCGAGCCGCGTCATCGCTCCGTCGCCGGTCGTATGCTTGCTGACCGCGCTTAAGATGGCCGCAGCTTCGATGCCGAACTCCGCTTGGCAGATCCGCGCGCCAACCGGTCCATGCAGGAGATCCGGCTGCGCCAGTTCAACGGCATCGGGCTGCAGGCCGAAGGCGCGGGCCGTGCACACCATTTCCGCTTCCGGCAAACCTTTGGCGCAGTCGTGCACAAGACCGGCCAACCTGGCCGCAGCGACATCGGTACCGTACTTTTGTGCCAAAGTACCGGCCGCCGCCCGCACCCCCAGAGAATGCGCGTAACGATCGGCGGCAAGCATGGTGCATAACCGGTGTTCAATTTCCGCTTCCGCCAGCATAAAAACAACACCTCATTAACTATTCGTCATAATTAGACGAAAAACCTGCCGGATAGGTTCCTTCGATAAACAGGCAAAACAAAGCCCCCTCCCGTCGTGCGAGACGATAAACGCGGTCAGACTTCCCGCGCTGCAGCCGGGGGGGACCCAAGGATGCAAACAATCAGTCAGTTTAGGGAAGGCGGGGCTTCGCCTCGTTTACGACCAGCGTTCTTCCGCCCATGGTGGATCCATTCATCTTGGCAATGACGTCTTCCAGATTGTCATCTCCCACTTCGACAAAACCAAAGCCTTTGGATCGGCCGGTTTCCCGGTCTTTAATAATTCTGACGCTCTCGACTTGCACATGCGCATTAAAAGCTTCCGTCAATTCTTCTTCGGTCGTTGTCCATGGCAAATTGCCGACATATAACGTTTTTGCCAACCTCGTCACCTCGCTTTCGGAGAAACTACCGGAACACTTGCGCAAGGGATTCCGGAAAATATCGCCAGGCTCCCCGCTTCGTTCGGTCAAACAACCAGATAAATCCGTTGCTTTTCTAGTATCTCCTGGCGCAGTGAGAAAAATCCTGCCTAATAATGGCGCTATTTGCCTTCATATAATAAAAACAGAATAACATAAACATTCGGCCTTGTCAAATCAAGCGCCGGCTAGGTGCCGGAAACGTACAGTTTCTCCTTGATGATATAATTTTCCACCGCCTCCGGCAGCAAATATTTGATCGGCTTTCTGTTTTTAACCCGGCTGCGGATATCGGTCGATGAAATCATCAGCGCCGGCACTTCGATACTGTGAACCGTAAAATCTCTCCGTTCTTGCTGCCGGACGGCGGCAACGATGTTCTGCAGACCGGTCAGCGAGTATCCCGGCCGGGTGGCCGCGACGAACTGACAAAGGGTAATCAACTCACCGACACCTTTCCAAGTCAAGATCTCCAAGATAGCATCGGCGCCGGTAATAAAAAACAAATCCGCCGCCGCGCCGTAAACGGCTTTGAATTCCCGAATCGTGTCAACTGTATACGACAGGCCGGTCCGATCGATTTCCAGGCGCGACAGCTCAAAATGGGGATTGGTTATCGTCGCGAGCAATGTCATCAGATACCTGTCCTCGGAATCGGTAATGCGGTAATTTTTTTTGTGCGGCGGGTTTCCGGCAGGAACGAAGATAACTTTGTCCAGCCCGAATTCAGCCCTCGCCCCTTCGGCGTTTACCAGATGGCCGTAATGAATCGGGTCGAACGTCCCACCGATGATACCGATGCGCTTTTTTGCCTGCACCGCCCAGACCTCCTGCTCTTCCTGCCTGTCCGCTCGAATGTAAGTAGATTATAACACCTTTGGGAAAAGTAAACAACTATCCAACACAGCAAGCGGCACATGGTTTCCCATGTGCCGTCGTTCTCAGATAATTGACCTGTGTCTAGTCCATGTAAGCGAACTCGATACTCCTGATGCGGACGACATCGCCCTCCTGCAGGCCTTTTTCCCGCAAAGCATCACTGATTCCCATTTTTCGCAGGATATTCTGAAACCGCCTGACCGCTTCCTCGTTGTCAAAGTCAGTCATGGCAACGATCCGCTCAATGTCCTCCCCTTCTATCTCATAGATGCCGTCGGTGCGGCGGATACTAAATCCGCCGGGTCGCGCCCGGTATGTTTTTTCCGGCCGCTCGTCCGCCGCCGGCGAAACGGCCTTCGCTTCTTCCGCCGCCAGGAGATCAGCCACCCGATAAATCATTTCCCGCACGCCCTCGCCGGTAGCGGCCGATACCAGAAACACTTCCAACCCGCGGGCCCGGAGGACCTCGGCCAGGTGGGGGGCATTGGCGCGTGCCTCGGTCAGGTCAATCTTGTTGACAGCCACCACTTTCGGCCGCGCGGCCAAAGCGGGGTCATACAGCTCCAACTCACGGCTGATAGCGGCATAATCCTGCAACGGATCCTGTCCGGGAACCCCGGTTGCGTCCAGAATATGGATAAGGACTTTCGTTCTTTCGATATGGCGGAGGAATTCATGGCCCAAGCCTACCCCCGCGTGCGCCCCTTCGATCAAACCGGGGATATCAGCCATAACAAAACTGCGCCCATCCCCCACATTGACTACCCCTAAGTTGGGGAACAGCGTCGTGAACGGATAGTCGGCAACTTTGGGTCTGGCTTCCGATACGGTGCTGAGCAGCATGGATTTGCCGGCGTTCGGCAACCCTACCAGCCCGACGTCGGCGAGCAGCTTCAATTCCAGGCGCAGCCAATGCTCTTCGCCCGGCTCGCCTTTTTCGGCCAAACGCGGCGCGCGGTTCACGGCCGAGACAAAATGCGGATTGCCGCGCCCGCCGCGCCCGCCGCGGGCGACCACTGTCTCTTCTCCCGGGCTGATCAAGTCGGCCAGCAAGCGATCACTCTCGTCTTCGTAAACGAGGGTTCCCGGCGGCACCGCTATCCGGAGGCCGTCACCGGCGCGGCCGTGCATCCCCTTGCCCATCCCGTGCTCGCCCCGGCCCGCCTTATAATGACTTTGGTACCGGAAGTCCAGGAGGGTCCTGGCGCCCGGATCGACGTAGAAAACGACGTCACCGCCCCTGCCGCCGTCGCCGCCGCTCGGACCGCCTTCCGGCACGAACTTCTCCCGCCGGAAAGCGATACACCCGTTGCCGCCGTCGCCGCCTTTCACGAATATTTTCACTTTATCAATAAACATAAGCCCACCCTATCACCCGGATATTTTGCCCGGAAATTATTTTCCTGTCAATTTTGCCCGATCGGCAAACTTTTATTCCCGCATCCCGGCCGGACCCGGCTTGGGGAACCGCAACACGACCTTGGCTTCCCCGTCCGACAGCGGAATAAATTCCAGCGTACCGCCGAACTCGCTACGCAGCCAGTCGCCCACCGTCAGTCCGCCGGGCAAAGCCGGCGATGTCTGCGTGAAACGGCCAAGCACTTCCTGCTGTCCGAAAATTGCCAAGGAAAAAAGATCAGTGTCCTCACCGAGATGCAGGGTGAACCGGTCCGCTCCTTCCGTAGCTTCACCAGCCTGCGCAAGCAGAAGATCAAGCGCCCGGCTGATGAAAACACTGACTTTGACCGGATCAAGCCGGAAATCGGCCAAGTCGGTCTCCGCCACCAGATCGAAGTGAAGACGGCACGCCTCCGCTACGTAGGCCTTGGCGAGCAGAGCGGTTCTGATTTCCGCTTGCTTGAGCGCCGCGTATGCATTCAGACCGGCGCTTTCCGCCGCGACTTCCTGGATATACGCAAGCAGCCGCTCCGACTTTCCGAGTTGGGCCAGCCCGGCGATTACCTGCAGATGGTTGGCAAAATCGTGTCGTTGCACGCGCAGCGCCTGCACCAGAGAAGACTGCTCATCCAGTCTGGCCGCCTCTGCCGCATTCTCGATGGCACCCGTCCCACTCCCCGCTTTGCCGATTCGGGCTAAGACCCGAACATTCAAGCCAAGACAAATGACGAGTAAAACCCAAACCAACCACCCGGCTGCTCCGGCCCGCAGGCAACCGATAAGCAAAATCGCCAGCAGCACAAGCCCGACAAGCGACAGTACCGCCGCTCTCCTCAGTAACGAAGCTTCCTTATGCACGGTTTCCTCCCGCTTAATGTTCTGAATGAACTCCGCAGATTATTTCGACAGCAGGCCCGAAAAACCTGCTGTCGGCTTCCCGGCCGCCCGCCAAAAGAAAAAGCCAGTGCTCACTTCCACTGGCTTTCGTGCTTAGGCCAAGACTTCTTGGACTGGATGAACACTCACGCTTTTTTTATCCTTGCCTTTCCGCTCGTAGGCCACGATTCCGGAAACCTTGGCAAAGAGGGTGTCGTCTTTACCCAGACCGACATTCGTTCCCGGGTAAATTCTCGTTCCCCGCTGCCGGACCAGAATACTGCCGGCGGAAACAAGGTTGCCGTCATGGCATTTTATCCCCAAGCGCTGGGCGGCACTGTCCCGTCCGTTGCGGGAACTGCCCATACCTTTCTTATGCGCAAACAATTGCAAATCCAATTTGAACTGCATCGACTCCACCTCCTCTATTCATTCACTCTGACTCGTTCCGGATACGTCGCGGCGATTTCCTGCAGGCCGATCAGCATCGCAGCCAAGATGACGTCCGCTTTCTCTCTGGCCGTTCCGGCCATCCCGGCCGGCAGACGGCAGGAGATGAACCCCGCTTCGACCTGCACTTCCGGTTCCACGCCGGTGATTCTGGCCAGCGCGATTACTGCCGTCTGCGTCAGAACGGAGACGGCGGCACAGACGATGTCGCTGCCGTACGGGGCAAAGCCGGCGTGGCCGGCGACGGCGAAAGCACTGATTGACTGCCGGGCATCCCGCTCAATCTTTATCTCGATCATCGCTGCCAGCTAAACTCAAAGCTCGATCTTTTCGATTGCCAGTTCTGTATACGGCTGCCGGTGACCGCGTTTACGGCGGTAGTTGGACTTCGCCTTGTATTTGAACACGATGATTTTTTCACCTTTACCGTGTTCGAGAACCTTCGCTGTAGCTTTTGCTCCCGCTACGAGCGGTGTCCCGGCTACAACTCCGTCATCTTTGCTGACAAAGAGGACTTTGTCCAGGAGAACCGTCTCGCCCGGATCGGCGGCCAGCTTTTCCACTTTGATTTTATCGCCTTCCGCCACTTTGTACTGCTTGCCGCCCGTTTCAATGATCGCGTACATTTCTGCACCTCCTGCTTCAGACTCGCCAAAATCAGGTAATACCGAAGTATTTTGCCGACCTGTTTTGCGCGGTAGAGACGGCAAATGCCGTCAACAGAATTTAATTTTAACACAGCTCCTTTTTTTTGTCAATCACGGCCGCCAGCCGCCCCTTAATTCACAAGCTTTCCTTTTGCATACGTCCGGTAAACCCGCGTAATCTCGGTCCGAACTTTTTCTCCGACGAGTTCTCCGGCGCCGTCGATGTCGATGACATAGCCCTCCAGCCGGGCGATCCCATTCCAGGGATTGGCCACGTGCGGTTCCTCGACCTTCACCTCGAGGATTTGTCCCGCCTTGACCGGTAAGGCCTTGCTTTCCACTTCTTCTTTCGTTCCGGCCACGCAAATGCGAATCTCCTCAATCTTCGCTTCCGCCGAACCGCGGATATAAATATGCTTGCCGGTCGACCGCTCCAGTTCCCGCAGATGACTGCCGCCGGAACCGATGATGAGGGCGGCGACGGACGGGTGGACTTCCACCAGTATCGCCTCAATGACCGAGTGCTTGAGGAGCTTTTTGATTTCCCGCTCAACTTTGCGGCTCATCGTTTCTTCCGACAGGACTTTCCCTTTTCCTTCGCAGTAAGGGCATTGTTTTTGGAGGACGTCCTCCAGTCCCTGGGAAATCTTTTTCCGCGTCATTTCCACCAGGCCCAATTGGGTTATGCCGAGGACGTTGGCTTTCGTCCGGTCTTTTTTTAGTGCCTCTTCGAGTGCCTTGACGACTTTTTCCCGGTGCTCGGGGACTTCCATATCGATAAAGTCGATAACGATGATGCCGCCGGTGTTGCGCAGGCGGATCTGACGGGCAATCTCGCCGGCCGCCTCCAGGTTCGTCTTCAGCACCGTATCGGAAAGGTTCTCGGAGCCCACAAACTTCCCCGTATTCACATCAATAACCGTCAGCGCCTCGGTGTGATCGATAACCAGGTAGCCGCCGCTCTTCAGCCAGACTTTTCGTTTCAGGGCTTTTTCGATCTCCGCCTCGATGCCGTAGACATCGAAAATGGCGCCGTCCCGATAGTTGAACAACTGCACTTTTTCTTTCAGGTCCGGCGAGATGATATCCAGGTAATCAATGATCTTTTCGTATTCGTGTTTGGAATCGATAATAAGCTTGTCAACATCGAGCGACAGGATGTCGCGGATAATGCGTTCGATCAGCCCGAGATCCTTGTGCAGCAAGGCCGGTGCGTTGGCATTGCGGGCCCGTCCGCGGATTTTGCTCCACAATTTGGTCAGGAAATTCACGTCGTGGCGGAGTTCTTCTTCATCCCTGCCCTCCGCCACCGTCCGGACGATCAATCCCATCCGCCGCGGCTTCAGCTTCTCAGCCAGATTTTTCAGCCGTTCCCGCTCCCGGTCGTTTTCAATCCGCCGGGATACCCCGATATAGTCCACCGTCGGCATCAGAACGAGATAGCGGCCCGGCAGGGTTATATGCGTCGTTACGCGCGCGCCTTTCGTCCCCATGGGGTCTTTGGTGATCTGAACAATAACGTTCTGGCCCTGCCGCAAGACATCCTTGATGGACACGCGCTTATTGGCGTTGAAGATCTCGACGTCTTCTCCGTTGCTGCGGGCGGCAACGGCATCGGCCACATATAAAAAAGCGTTTTTTTCCAAGCCGGTATTGACAAAAGCGGCCTGCATCCCCGGCAGAACGTTTTCCACGCGCCCCTTGTAAATATTGCCGGCCAACCGCTGGGCTACCGGTCTTTCGATGTACAATTCGGCGAGAACGCCTTCTTCCAATACGGCAACCCGTGTTTCGTCATTTTCGGTATTGACGATTATCTCTTTTGTCACCAACAATTCAACTCCCTGCTCCGGCCGGGCAGCCCGGCCGGACCCATCAAATTTCAAATAGCGGCAAAACCGTGCCGTCCGCTCGCCGGTGGTATAGGCCGGTCCGGTGCATCCGGTACCCGTCCGCCGCGAGCGGCAGCCCGAATTCTTCCCGCAGGGCGGCGACGACTTCTTCCGGCCGTCCGGTCCCGGCTGTTCCCATGCTCAAGTCGGCCGCCAAACTCAGAGTGTCGTCGCTCAGCTCAAGCAAAGCAAGGCTTTGCGTCAGCGGGCGAATATTGAGATTTTTTTTTCCTTTGCTCGTTTCCCGCTCAACCGTAATCACTTCGGCGGCCAAAAAAGCTGCCAGTGCCGCCCGCGCTGCCGCCTCCGGGCAAGCATCCGTCAGCCTTGCCTCAATCCGGTAGCGGGCGAGGTTGGCCACAGCCATCGCCGCGGGTGCCGCAGGCTCGATGTTCTTGACGGCGCTGACGGCTATCCCTGACGGCAGCGCCGTCTGCAAGACGGCGGTCAGCCATTCCGGCTCCACCGGGCGGGAGAGCTCAAGGTCAAGGACTTCCGCTTCGCTCGTCGTCCCAACCCGGAGCGCGGAAGCAAGCGAAAGCTTCGGATGCGGATTGAAACCTTCCGAGAAAGCAATCGGAATCTCCGCCCGCCGCAGCGCCCGCTCAAAAGCACGGACCAGGTCCAGATGGGAAATGTACTTCACTGCTTCCCCCTTGCTGAACTGCACTCTAAAGCGATGCACCGGAGTCACCGCCCTTCACGCCCAGTGCGACACCAAGATCCGGACAAACTCCGCAGTCCAGGCACCGGTCAAACCGGCAATCCGCCGTCGTCCGCGCCTGCAAAGCCCGCTGATGTTCATTGATCAGATACTCCTTGCTGACTCCGGCACCCAGATGGTCCCAAGGCAGAACCTCCGTATACGAGCGGCGCCGGTTGGCATAGAAAGCCGGGTCAAGCCCGCAGTCGGCGAACGCCTGCAGCCACAAATCGAGCCGGAAGTGCTCGGACCAGCCGTCGAAACGGCAGCCCAGCCGCCACGCCGCCACGAGGACCGCTCCAAGGCGCCGGTCACCGCGGGAGAATACCGCCTCAAGGAAGCTGACCTCCGCATCGTGCCAGTTGTAAACAATGGAGCCATGCCGCAGCATCCGGCTGAGATAATACTGGCGCGATTTCAGCTCCTCCACCGTAAACTGCGGCTCCCACTGAAACGGTGTGTGCGCTTTCGGCACAAAGGAGGCGACGCTCACGGTTATCCGGGGCGGTCTGGCCCGGCCCCCACCGGTCCGGCTGGCTTCCCGGTGCAGAGCTACCGCTTTTTTCGCCAGATTGGCAATGCCGTCGAGGTCGGCTTCCGTTTCGGTCGGCAGACCGATCATGAAGTAAAATTTAAGACTGCTCCAGCCGGCCCGGAAAGCGTCGCGCACCGCGGCCGTAAAGTCGTCCTCCGTCACATTTTTGTTGATGACGTCGCGAAGGCGCTGCGTGCCGGCTTCCGGGGCAAGCGTCAGACCGGTTTTCCGGACCTGCTGGATTTTTTCCAGCAAGGCGACCGAAAAAGAATCGACCCGGGAGGACGGGAGCGAAACGCCCACGCCCGCGTCCCGGTACTTGTCCACCAAATTGCCGACAAGCCTTTGAACTTCGGAATAGTCGCTCGTATTCAGCGAAGAGAGGGATACTTCGTTGTAACCCGTCTGTCGGACGATAGCTTCCGCTTGTTCTTCCAGCGCAGCAAGGGAGCGCTCCCGCACCGGGCGGTAAATCATCCCCGCCTGGCAAAACCGGCAGCCGCGGGAGCAGCCGCGAAAAACTTCCAACATCGCCCGGTCGTGGACGATTTCCATGAACGGAACGATCGGCCGGGTCGGATAGTCCAACGTGTCGAGATCGGCAACAACTCGCTTTTTCAGCGGGAAAGGCACAGCGTCGGCGAGCGGAAGGACGGAGCGGACCGTGCCGTCAGCCTGGTATTGAACCTGATAAAATGAAGGCACATAGACGCCTTCGATCTGAGCCAGGCGCCGCAGCAGGCCGGTCCGGGTCCGGCCCGTCTCTGCCTGCCAGGCGAGATACTCGTCCAGAATTTCATGAATGACTTCCTCTCCCTCACCGAGGACAACAAAATCGAAAAAATCGGCCAACGGTTCGACGTTAAAAGCGCACGGCCCGCCGGCGAGCACAAACGGATCGTCCGGACCTCTTGCCGCCGCAGTCAGCGGTATCCCGGCCAGGTCGAGCATATTCAAGATGTTCGTATAGCTCATTTCGTATTGCAGGGTAAACCCGACCAAATCAAATTCCCGCACCGGCACCCGCGACTCGAGCGCGTAGAGCGGCAGACCCACCCGGCGCATCGCTTCCTCCATATCCACCCACGGAGCGAAAACCCGCTCCGCTGCCGTGTCTTCCCGGCGGTTCAGCTCGTGGTAAAGAATCTTCGACCCCAGATGCGACATCCCCACTTCGTACACATCCGGGAAAGCGAGCGCAAACTTCACGGCCACCTGACGGTGGTCCTTGTGCACCGAGTTCCATTCCGTGCCAATATATCGGGTCGGCTTTTCCACTTTCTCCAGGACAGCCGCCAGTTCTCTTTCGGCGATCATTGCTCCGTCCCCCCTGTTCCTTCCTTTCTATTTTCGCCACCGGACCGGCAAATCCTTGCCGAAAAGCTTAGCTCTTTCAGCTAAGCTCTCCTTACCCGTAATATTTTCCCAAAAACCGGACGGAATATTATCTTTTCGCGAAGTCGGCGACCGTTTTTAAGGATACTTCAATGCCGTATTCCAACAGCCCGTCCAGCAATTCGGTCTCGGTCAGGACGCCTTGGGCCGACCCGCCGGCATTCAGAAGCGTAATCAGATGATACTTTTGCGGCAGGATGTACCGCATCACCTGCTTCACTGCGGTTGCCCCGTCGGCCACCAGGTGTTCGGCCGGCAGCACGCCGGTACGGGAAAGTTCCTCTTTTTTCGCCGCCAGGGCCCGCATGAAGACGTATACGGCCATTCCCTGCTCCTTATCCGCGCCGCTGAACAGGAAAAAAGCCAGCAGGAAAAGGCTCGGCGTAAAGAAACCGGCAGATAAAGTGTAAAGCGCCCCCAGAACCAAGCCAAGGGCGATTATTTTCCCGAGTTTGGCTGCTTTTTCCGTCGCCACCCGGTATCCGCACGCCCGGGAGAGGTGGGCCCGGTAAATACGCCCGCCATCCAGGGGCAAAGCCGGCAGCAGATTAAAAACGGCCATCGCGAGATTGCAGCGGATAAACAGGTCGCTGTATGTCCAATACCAGAAGGGATAACGCTGCAACAGGAGGACGAAGGCGGTCAGCAGCAGGTTGGTCAGCGGCCCGGCCAGGGCAAGCCGTATCTCGCACCTCGGGTCAATCGAAAAAAAATTGTCCAGCTTGGCCACACCGCCAAACGGGAGCAATTCAATCTCTTTGACTTTAATGCCCATGCTTTGGGCGCAGAACACATGCCCCAACTCGTGCAGCAGGACAACGGCAAAAACGAGCAGCATTTCCGGCAAGAGACCCGTAAACGCATACAGAGCTGCCGTCAACAGAAAAAAAAGGTTCAGCCGGAGGGGAATACCACTGATTTTGCCCGCATACATCCGGTCATCCACGTCTCCTCCCCATTGCCGAAACTGTTAGTTATCCAACACCTGCGCCGGGTCGATAGCCGTGCCGTCAACCTTGACTTCAAAATGCAGGTGCGGACCGTCCGATTGCCCTGTCTCGCCGACGTAGGCAATCTGATCTCCCTGCCGAACATACTGACCGGCCTGGGCGCCGATTTCCGAGCAATGGGCATAAACCGTCTCAATTCCGTCGCCGTGGTTCACCGTGATTGTCTTCCCCAGCACCTCATCCTCGCCGACCGCACTCACTATCCCGTCCAGCGCTGCGGCGATCGGGGTACCAACGGGGGCGCCGAGATCAATTCCGGTATGCATTCTTTCTTCCTGGAAGACCGGGTGCAGGCGAAGGCCGAAGCCGGAGGTGACTTCCGCCGTGAGCGGGAGCACCAGACCCCGGGCTTTGACTCTCGCCGCCAGTTCGGTCGTATCCGCTCCCGCTTCCGTCTGGCCGTCAGCCGAAGCGGCCTGGTCCGGCTCCGCATCCGAACCGACGGGAAGCAGCGGCCAGTGGATCCGGTCGGCCAGATCACTGATTGAACTTAACCGCTGCAGCACCGGAGTGTAATCGACTTTGGCTGTTATCACATAACGGATCCCGTCTTCGATGCGCTGGGCTACGCTGAAGTCGGCGCGCTGGATCAGGACCACAAAGCCAAGGAGCAAGGCAGAGATTATCATTTTTCGGGTCGGTTCGGAACCGGCCCAACTCCGAAGAAAGGACAATTTGTCGTTACCCCATTCGGGTCGCCGCGGCAACCGGGAAATCGAGCGAAAAAGTTTTGACTTCATGCGCATCCCCCCGCTCAATACCTGACTTGTCTTGGTAAAGTATATTGCCGTAGCCGGGGGATTATTACACTCGTCGCCGTTTGCACCACGGCGGATGAATTGTCATAACCGCAGCTAACCGAAAGGAAAAGGCAGCGGACGCAGCCGCTGCCTGGCTCAGAACATAATCTTCTGCCGGCGGATATGAACCCCGAGCAGTACCCCCACCGCCAGCAGGTTGGCAATTACCGATGTGCCGCCGTAACTGACAAACGGCAGAGTCTTGCCCGTTACCGGCATGATTCCCATCGTCATGCCGATATTGATGAAAGTCTGAAAAGCCATCGCCGCCACAATTCCGGCGGCAATCAGGCTGCCAAACGTATCCTTTGCTTCAACGACTACCCGGGTGCCCCGCCAGAAGAACAACCAAAGCAGGGCCAGCAGAACAAGGCTGCCGATGAAACCGAACTCTTCCCCGATAACGGAAAAAATGAAATCGGTGTGCCGAATCGGGAGAAATTTCAATTGATTTTGGGTTCCGGCAAACAGACCTTTACCGAACAGCTGCCCGGAACCGATAGCGATTTTGGACTGGATAATGTGATAACCGCTGCCCAATGGGTCAGCCTGGGGATTAATGAAAACGAGCAGCCGGTTTTTCTGATAATCTTTCAAAAGATGCCACAGTACCGGGGAGGCGGCTAAGCCCGCCCCCACCATCGTATACAAAAAGGAGGACTTCAGACCCGAAACGAAGAGCATCGCGAAGATTGCCGCCAGGATGATGAGGGTCGTCCCCAAATCCGGCTGCCGTAAGATTAACAGGAGCGGTATTCCCACATGGACCAGTGCCGGCAGCAATTCCTGCCACGTGCTGATTTTGCCTTCCTTTTTGCTCAGCAGGTCGGCAAACGTTATGATTATGGCAATCTTGGCGAACTCGGACGGTTGGATCTGGAAAGTTCCGATGAGGAACCAGCGCTGGGCGCCCAGGCTCTCCTTACCCAGACCGGGGAGAAGAACCAGCGCGAGCATCGCCAAGCTCCCGAAATAGATATAATTCGCGAAGCGGCTGTAGTTGCTGTAATCAATACTCATGACTACGACAGCCGCCACCAGGCCGAGGACGATCCCAATCAGCTGTTTTTTGACGTACGTGATAGTGCCGCCGCTCTCAATCGCATTCGCCTGCGTCGCGCTCGCAATAGCGACCAGACCGATCGCGAGGAGGAGAAGCACCACGACAACCATTGTATAGTCGATGTTTTTCAGCAGCCGTCGATTGAACAGCATCATTTTTCCCCCATTTGTCCGCTGTTCTCATTATACGCGATAGATATGCGCATCGTCTAGGTACGGGGAATATTACCAGCAAAACAAAAGGAAAACGGTTTGACCGTCTTCCCGTCTCGCCCGAACCGCTGCTATCCCTTCGCTTCCGGGCGATAGGCCCTTTTCACATTTTTCACCGGGATATTCGCAATCAAAGCAACGGAGCTGTCTTCGCTGGAAAGCTGGACGTCGAGCGCCTGCTGGTCAATTTCCATGTATTCGGATATCACCCGAATCAATTCTTCTTTGATCATCTCCAGAAACTGCGGCGACACCGAAGCCCGATCATGGACCAGCACCAACCGTAATCTTTCCTTGGCAATGTCTTTGCTTTTATTTTCTTCCCGGCCGAATAGCCTGGTGATAAAATCAAACACGCTCTTTGCCTCCTCCGCGCTTATTTATCCAAGCCGATCATTTTTCGCAGCCGGCCCATAAACCCGGTTTCGGCTTCCATGGACATGAAAGGCACATTTTGTCCGTCCATGCGCCGCACGATATTCCGATAAGCTTGTCCGGCTTTGGAAGCACGGTCAAGCACGGCCGGTTCGCCCCGGTTGGTCGAGACAACGATTGCTTCGTCCTCCGGTACAACGCCAAGGAGCTCGATCGCCAGGATATCCAGCATATCGTTGATATCCATCATGTCGCCCTTTTTTACCATGTGGGGACGTAGCCGGTTGACCACAAGCTTGGGACTATGCAGTTCTGCCGCTTCCAGGAGGCCGATAATCCGATCGGCGTCACGGACAGCCGAAACCTCCGGGTTGGTGACGATAATCGCCTCTTCGGCGCCGGCGACTGCGTTTTTAAAACCCTGCTCAATACCGGCCGGACAGTCAATCAAGACAAAATCGAAATCTTCCTTGAGCGTACCGCAGATTTCCTGCATCTGTTCCTGGCTGATCGCGTTTTTATCTCTGGTTTGCGCCGCCGGCAACAAAAAGAGGCTATCGTCGAAACGCTTGTCCTTGATCATCGCCTGCTTCAAACGGCAGGTACCTTCCACCACATCCACAATATCATAGACAATCCGGTTCTCCAGACCCAGCACGACATCAAGATTGCGCAATCCGATGTCAGTATCCACCATCACTACTTTCTTGCCCAGAGCCGCGAGCCCGGTCCCCAGATTGGCAACGGTTGTCGTTTTTCCTACCCCACCCTTGCCTGAGGTAATTACGTAAACTGTACCCAAACCATTTCCCTCCTTTTATGTAACTGACAAAGCCAAGTCCGGTCTCGCTGCCGCTAACTCAACTGCCATGCAGCCAGAAAGCTTCGATGACCACTTTCCCATCCTTGATCCGAGCGATTTCCGGAGCGGCGGGGCCGGTGCTGTCACCATCCGGCGAACGCGTAATGATATTCGCAATTCTCAACTGGGTCGGGTTAAGGCGAAACGCCGCGACAATTGCCCGGACATTGCCGGTTGCCCCGGCGTGGGCTACTCCCCGGAAGGATCCAAGGACGACGATGTCGCCGCTCGCAATAATCTCCGCTCCGGGATTGACATCACCCAGTACCGCCACGCTCCCGTCATAACGGATATGCTGACCGGAACGCAAGGTGCGTTTGACCAGCAAGGTATTGCTGTCCCCAGTTTCTTTTTCCTCCAGCTTCCGCTCGGACGGCCTGACTTCGCCGGCCTTGCCGCGCTCCAGCTCCGGGCCGGCAGCCATACCGCCGTCAGGTGTAAAAAAGACTTCGTTATCGTCGGGAAACAGGTCGAAGTCCTCCGTGTCTTCACTAACCTCCGGTTCATTAACGATCTCCAGCAGGTGCAGACCATGCTGAGCACTGATGATATCCTGCAAACACCGGACCTCCGTTTCGTCCAAGCGGCGCGAGGCGACATTGACAATTACTTTGGCATCTTTGAAAAACGCCGTGGCCGATTTCAGCTTCTCCCGCAGTTTGGCTGCCAAAACGGCAAACTCCTGACGCCCGTCCAGGATGACTACCAAACCGCCCTTTGTTCCCTTGAATATGACTGCCTCCCTTTTCATCTAGCCGATTTCCCCCCGTGTCGCCTGCATAAAATGCTCTGTTAAATTTCGGCAAACAGGGCGCAAATCCTCCTTAAGCAACGAATTACGGGGGAAAATTCATCCCCCGTAATTCGCCGCTTAAGGACATGATTAGACAGCCCACGTTTATTCTTCCCCGCCGACCGGCAGATGCAAATCATCCAGGTCTAGTTTTCCGGCATCGTCGTCCCCGTATTTCCCTTCAAAATACTTATCAAAAATGGCCCGGGCGACCGGCCCGCCGGTCGTGCTGCCGTGGCCGCCCTGTTCGACGAGCACGGCCACCGCGATCTGGGGGGCGTCGGCGGGGGCGTAAGCGATAAAGACACCGTGGTCATCACCGGCACTGTTCTGCGCGGTTCCGGTTTTCGCCGCCACCTGATACGGTAGGTCGTGAAAGGCCCAATAAGCCGTACCGCCAGGTTGGGTCACAGCCACCATCCCTGTCCGCACGTTCGCAAAGGTCTCCGGGGTGGCATCCACCCGGCCGACTACTTCCGGGTCGAAGGTTTTAACTTCGGTCCCGTCCGGGCCGACGATTGACTTGACAAGGTAAGGCCGGTACAGCGTTCCGCCATTAGCCAGGGTGGCGGCGTAATTGGCCAACTGTAAAGGGGTATAGGCGTGGTAACCCTGGCCGATGGCGGCATAGATTGTCTCACCCGGCCACCACGGCTGTTTGAAACGGTCCGCTTTCCACTGCACCGACGGCAACGTGCCGGCCCGGTCGTCGTCCAGGTCAATACCGGTCGGACTGCCGAGCCCGTACTGGCGGGCGTACTTGGCGATTTCATCGACTCCGAGGCGCGTGCCCATTTCATAGAAGTAATAGTTGCAGGATACTGCGAGAGCCCTTTTCATATCAACCGTCCCGTGACCGCTCCGGACCCAGCATCTGGCTCCGGCAATCCGGAACGTGCCGGTATCGAAAATTTTCTCCTGCATCGTCGTGACGCCTTCCGCCAAGGCGGCGGTCGCCGTGACCGGTTTGAACACCGAGCCGGGCGGGTACGTCGCGCCGGAGGCGCGGTTGATTAACGGCCGGAGTACCGGGTCGTTCAGGGCATCCCATTCGGCATGCGAGAGTCCGACCGCAAACTTGTTCGGATCGTAAGCCGGCAGACTCACCATCGCCAGCACTTCACCCGTGCGCGGGTCGATAGCGACAACGGCACCGGCCTTGGCGTTCGGGTACGGGTCACCGGGATTGGTTCGAACTTTCTCCATCGTCGCGGTGAGCGCCTCGGCCGCTACTGCCTGCAAAGCGGCGTCGATGGTCAGGTTAAGGCTGTTGCCGGGCACCGGCTCCTGCTGGCCGATAACTTTGGCCCAGGTGCCGCGCGCGTTAACTTCCACCTGTTTCCCTCCATCCGCCCCCTGCAGATACGACTCGTACGTCTTTTCCAGCCCTTTTTTGCCTTCAATCCGGTTTGAGGTTTCGGAGGCGCCGACATAGCCGACCACATGGGCGATAGCTTCCCCCAACGGATAATACCGCACCGGCTCCACCTCAATGACTACCCCCGGCAGGTCGGAGCGGCGCTCCTCCAATTTGGTATGCGTCACCTGATCGATATCAACTTTCAGGCGAATCGGTTCGTACAGACGCTGCTGTTTCTGTCTTTTGGCGATCTCCTCCATGATCTCCTGTTTGTCCAGTTGCAGAATTTCGCTTAGTTCGCTGACTACCTGCTCGGTATTCTCCAGATCCATCAACATTATCGAAACCGTGTAAGCCGGCCGGCTCGCCACCAGAGTCTCGCCATTCCGGTCGAACATTGCCCCCCGCGGCGCAACAATTGGGACGATCCGGATCCGATTGCCGTCCGCCAGGCCGGCGTAAGTCTCACCCATCAGAATCTGCAGCATTCCCAAGCGGACCAGCAAGGCGACCAGCAGCACCAAGATTACCATCTGATAAGCGGTTATGCGTTTGCTGATAGTTTTTTCGACCATCACCGGGACCTCCCGCCGTCGAATTAGGCATCACGGTTATGCGTCAGCACCGGCACGCTCGCCCGGTTTACCTTACCGATAAAGAAGGCGGCAACCAGACAGTTGTAGGCAGTGCCGGGCAGAATGATCCGCAGCAAAACACTCATGAACGGAATGCTGCGTCCATATAAGCGAAACAACAACCACAGCAGCAACTCGCTTAACAGAGTACCCAGCAGAACCGCCGCAAACGGGGTAATAAAATTCTCCTTGAACACTTTTTCTTCGGTCAACCCGACCAAATAGCCGACAATCATTTTGACTAATGCGTTCATCCCGATAAAGCGTCCGATCAGAATATCCTGCAACAGACCGCCGATAAACCCCACCGCCGCTCCGTAGCCGGTTCCCCGCAGCAAGCCGATCATGATCGTCACCACGAGAATCAGGTCGGGATAGGCGCCGGCGATACTCAGGCGGTGCAGCACCGTAGACTGGAGCAACAGGCTGATAAAAAGCAAAATGCCAACGGCTACGTTACTCAACGGTCGCCACCTCCGCCCCCACGATAATCAGGACGTCTTCCAGCCGGTCGAAGTCGACGTAAGGGCTAACCTTTGCGTATGTCGTCAGGCCATATTCCGCTTTGCTGACTTCGGTCACTACCCCGATGGGGATTTCCGCCGGAAAAACATCCCCCAAGCCGGAGGTCAGCACAATATCTCCGACGGATACTTCGCAGTCCTGCGCGAACATGCGCATATCAACGTCGCGGTTAGTGCCGGTCCGCCCCAGGACAACCCCGAAATCCCGGGTCCGCTGGATATAACCGCCGACTCCGCAGTCCGGATCAATAAACAACAAGACCGACGAAGTATTTGGCGTAGCTGAGACGATTTTTCCGACGAGACCTTTACCGGTCACAACCGGCATATCTTTTTGCACCCCGTCGCTGGTTCCTCGGTTCAGCGTTACAGTGTTATACCACTGGCTCGTGCTGCGTCCGATTACCGAAGCGACCACCGTATTGAAAGAACTGCTTTCTTTAAAAGCCAGCAATTCTTTCAGGCGCTGGTTCTCAATTTCCCGCTCCGCCAGATCGGTATATTTTCGCGTCATTGCCTCCAACTCGAGGTGCAGCCGCTCGTTCTCAGCCCGCAGATCGCGAATTTCGCCGAGAAACGTAAAAAAACTGTTCAGGGTGCTGCCGACCGCTTCCACCGGTTTTTGAACAAAAGAAAAAGCCTCCGCTGCCAGCGCCTCCACTCCGGAAAGCCGCCGCCGGCCGGCGGTGGCGCCGATTATCCCAAGCAAAGCAGCCAGCAGCAGAAAAGCCGCCCAATATTTACGCTGCCATAACCGTCGGCCCAAAATGACCACGCCCTTTGTCCCGACTTAACCGAGACGCTTCGATACCGTCAGCGCCCGGCGCCATTTGTTGATGCCGTCCAGAACAAGGCCGGCCCCGCGAACGACACAAAGCATCGGCTCATCCGCCGAATAGACGGGCATTCCCGTCTCATTGCTGATTAACTCATCCAGACCGCGCAGCAGCGAACCGCCGCCGGCCATGATGATGCCCTTATCCATGATGTCGGCCGCCAGCTCAGGCGGAGTTTTCTCAAGCGTAACCTTAATCGCGTCGACAATGCTGGACACCGGCTCAGCCAGCGCTTTGGCAATCTCTTCCGCCTGCACGACAATCGTTTTCGGCAGTCCGGTCATCAAATCCCGACCACGGATTTCCATTTCCCCTTCCGCGCGCTGGGGCAAAGCGCTGCCGAGTTTAATCTTGACCTCTTCCGCCGTTCGCTCCCCGATCATCAGATTATAAGCGCGTTTGATGTGCTGAATAATCGCTTCATCCATTTCATCCCCGCCGATGCGGATCGACCGACTCGTTACTATCCCGCCCAGTGAGATGATTGCCACCTCAGTCGTACCGCCGCCGACATCAACAATCATACTCCCGGTCGGCTCCTCCACCGGTAGGCCCGCCCCGATGGCGGCCGCCATCGGTTCTTCCAGCAGATACGCTTCCCGGGCTCCGGCCTGCAGAGTCGCATCGATGACGGCCCGCTTTTCCACCTCCGTCACACCGGACGGAACGCAGACCACGACCCGCGGTTTAACGATAGAACGGGTTTTGATCGTCCGGCCGATGAAATGCTTCAGCATGGCCTGAGTAATGTCAAAATCGGCGATAACCCCGTCTTTCATCGGCCGGATGGCGATAATGTTTCCCGGGGTCCGGCCGATCATTCTTTTTGCTTCATCGCCAACCGCCAGGACAGCTTTTGAATCCCGCTGAATCGCCACTACCGAAGGCTCCTGCAGGACAATCCCCCGCCCTTTGATATAGACAAGCGTATTGGCCGTTCCCAAATCAACCCCGAGGTCCCGGGATAATTGGTTAAAAAAGAAACTCACGGGTCTTCCTCCTTTATCGTCTATGCTCAAATGCAGCCGGTACCGCCTTACAGCGCCAGTCCCCGCTCCTTCAAGCTGACATACCGGTTATCACCGACGATGATATGGTCCAGGACGCTGATGCCCAAAACTTTTCCGGCTTCCGCGAGCCGTCGGGTAAGATCGATGTCTTCCTGGCTCGGGGTCGGATCGCCGCTCGGGTGGTTATGAACCAGAATAACTGCCGCGGCGCTACGTTTGAGCGGTGTTTTAAAAACCTCCCGGGGATGGACAACGGTGGAATTGAGACTGCCCACCGAAACGAGTTCAACGCCCAGGACGTGATTTTTGGTATTGAGAATAATTATCCGGAAATGCTCCCGGTCCAAAAACCGCATTTCATCCATGACGAGAGCGCTGGCCTGCGCCGGGGTACTGATTGAGGAACGCCGCTCGGCCGCGGTTCCGGACAGCCGACGCCCGAGCTCTAAGGCCGCCTTAATCTGCACTGCCTTGGCTTGGCCGATACCCCGCACCTGGCAAAGCTCTTCCGGGTCCGCGGCGGCCAAAGCCGACAGGCCGCAACTTCCGTTCGGAGCAGCTAAACCCTTCCCGCTGAGCAATCGGTTCGCCAAATCAACTGCCGTCTCGGCCTTCGTGCCGGTCCGAAGGATAATGGCCAGTAGCTCGGCATTTGACAGTGACTCGGAGCCGTACTTGGCCAGCCGCTCCCGCGGGCGGTCTTCCTCATTCATCTCTTTGATGGTCAGGCGATAATCGACACGACTCACCGTTATCCCCCACCCGGAAGCGCAGTGCGCTCCCACCATAATCGGACTCCGAAACCGGCCAGAACCCGGGCCAGCGCGCTCACGGGCAAACCGACGACATTGAAATAACAACCTTCGATCCGCTCCACGAAAATAGCCGCTTTCCCCTGAATGCCGTAAGCCCCGGCCTTGTCATCCGCCTCCCCTGTTGCCAGATAGGCGGCAATCTCCGCACCTGTAATCCGGCGAAAAACGACCCGGGTCAGAGCATAATCACTCACTTCCCGCTTGTCGCCCTTGACGACAAAACCGGTGATCACCGTGTGTTCCCGTCCGCCCAACGCCGCCAGCATCGCCGCCGCTTCCTGCCGGTCGGACGGCTTGCCGAGGACGGTGCCGTCCAAGACAACGACCGTGTCGGCAGCGATAACCACGGCTGCGGGTTCCAGTTCTGCTACCGCTCTCGCTTTCGCCCGGGCGAGCAGCATCGCCGTCTCCGCCGGACTTGCCCCGCAGACGGAAGCCTCGTCCACCTCACTCGGAACCACGCGGTAATCGGTGATCCCGATTTGTTCCAGCAATTCGCGCCGGCGAGGTGATGCTGACGCCAGAATAATCTCTGCCATGGCTTGTCCCTCTAAAGTTGGCGGTACAGCAGAACAGCCAGTACCAACCCAATCGCCGCGGCCAGATTAACCTTCAGGGTAAAGCCGAAAACGAGGCTGAGCACCCACAAATTAATCTGCACCGGCGGGTTAATCCCAAGCGTGATTCCCTTGGTTAGCACCGGGACAAAAACGCTCAGAGCCTCGCCGAGCACACCGCCAATCAAAGCTCCGGCCAGAAGTAAAAGGAGTAAGGTGAGCACGCTCCTATTTCGCCGCATATTTCAACCCTCCTTGGCTCGCCGTCAATTGCTATTATTCCCGCTATCCGAATTTCCAAACATTTGCAGAATGCCTTCCAGACCGGACGAATAAACAAAACTGCTGTCGGAACTGATAATCAACACTTCGACCCCTGCCAATTGGTCAATTACTGCCTGTCCCCGGTCCGGGCCGAGGACAAAGACGGCCGTGGATAAAATATCGGCTTCCATCGCGCTATCCGCTACTACGGTAGCACTGATGATCCCGCTGGCGGCCGGTTCTCCCGTCGCCGGATCAAAAATGTGGTGATAGCGCTGGCTGTCTTTGATGAAATAGCGCTCGTAATCACCGGATGTCGCGACGGAGCGATCGGCCAAGTGGAGCATTGCCGCCGTACCGCCCTCATGCCGGGGGTCTTTCACCCCGATGCGCCAGTCACTCCCGTCCGGTTTGTGCCCCAGCACCCGGATATTCCCGCCGCCGTTGATGATGCCGGTGGTAACACCCATTTCCCGCATGACGGCGGCGGCCCGGTCAACGGCATACCCCTTGGCGATTGCTCCCAAGTCAATTCCCATACCGGCCTGGGGCAGGTAAACGGTGCCGGCCGCAGCGTCGATCGCAAGCCGCCGGAAACCGGTCAAGCCCAGAGCCGCAGCTATTTCGTCCGGCGTCGGAACATAATTGTCTTTTTTTCCGATTCCCCACAAATCGATAATCGGTTTTACCGTCACGTCAAAAGCGCCTTCCGTCAAGGCCGCGAAATTTTGCGCCTGCTCCAAAATTCCGATCGTCTCCGGACTGACCGCTACGGCGCTTTGGCCGGCCGCTTGATTAATCCTGGCGACATCGCTCGTGGCAATGTGAGCGCTCAGCAAGTGCTCAATCCGCTCCACTTCATCCAGCGCGGCGGCGACGGCCGGTTCCGCCGTTGTGCCCGCTCCGTAGGCAGTAATTTCAAAGACCGTATCCATCATAAAGCCGGTTTGAGATACGGGCTGCACCTGCTCCGCCCCACGGGTTCTTCCCTGACAGCCCGCCAGGGTTACTGCCGACGCAATTACTGCCAATACAACAAAATAACTCCTGCTTCGGCCTCGCCAACCCATAACTCTTCTCCTTCTGGAAGCTTGATCTGTTGCGTCTTTTAGTCCTGCTTGTCCACACTACTGATAATTATAACATAAATATTGAAAATCCTTCGATATTCGTCAGAAATTATCCCTATCCTTTTTTTGCTAACAAGAAAGGCCAGATAATTATCTGTCTGATAATTATCCGGCCTTTCTTGTTGTTCACTTTATACCGCCGCCTGCGCCGGCATCTCGTTCTTGCCGGTTACGGTAATCGCTTTCGTCGGGCACTTGGCTGCGCACGCACCACAGGAGATGCATTTCGCATAGTCAATTCTTGCCAGATTGTTTTCGACCGTAATCGCCTCGACGGGACAATTCTTGGCACAGAGCCCGCAGCCGATGCAGCCTTTTTGGCAGACAGAGCGCACGGCCGCGCCTTTCGCGTTGGAATGGCACCTGACCTGTACGAGGCTGTCCTCCGGCACTAATTCCAGCACATGCTTCGGGCAGGTCTTGACGCAGACGCCGCAGCCGGTACAGATATCGGCATCGATGACCGGCAGCCCGGCCGCATCGATACTGATGGCGCCAAAAGGACACGCCTCCGCGCAGCTGCCAAGACCGATGCAAGCGTATTCGCAGCTTTTGGGGCCCCCGGCGACCAGCATTGCCGCCTTACAGTCCTTGATCCCTTCATACTCATACTTCGTACTGGCGACTTCTTTCCCGCCCTGGCAGAGCACTTGGGCCACCTGCTTTCCGGCCGCATTGTCCGCTTGGCCGCCCATAATCGCGGCCACTTTCTCGGCCACCGGAGCCCGGCCGACGACGCAGGCGTTGGTCGGCGCCTGCCCGGCGACAACCGCCGCCGCCAGAGCCGCACAGCCGGCATAGCCGCAGGCGCCGCAATTGGCTCCCGGCAGCACGCCGGAAATCGCTTCGATGCGCGGGTCAGTTTCCACCGCAAAAATTTTGGCCGCGTACGCCAGGACCAACCCGATGATCAGGCCGATGCCGGCCAGACTGGCTACTGCATACAGCATAAGATTTCACCTCCCCCTACATCATCCCGGAGAAACCAAGGAAAGCCATCGACAGCAGACCGGCGTTGATGAGGGCGATCGGAAAGCCCTGCAGTGGTTCCGGGACGGCGGAGAATTCCAGCCGTTCCCGAATACCGGCCATCACCAACAGCGCCAGAGTAAAGCCCAGGGATATCCCAAATCCGTAAACCGTACTCTCAACCAAATTGTGGTTCTTCGTCACATTCAGAAGCGCCACTCCTAGCACGGCACAGTTCGTGGTAATCAGCGGCAGATAAATGCCGAGCGCACTGTAAAGAGTCGGGCTGGTCTTGAGGATAACCATCTCGACGAACTGGACAAAACCGGCAATGACCAAAATGAACGCAATCGTCCGCAGGTACTCCAATCCGTAGCGCATCAGGATGCCATGATCGATAAACCAGGCCACAATCGACACCATGGTGATGGTAAAAATGACGGCTAATCCCATGCCAACCGCTGTTTCCAGTTTGCGCGACACTCCGATGAACGGGCAGATGCCGATCGTTTGGATCAAAACGATATTGTTGACCAGGACAGCACTCAGGAGCAAGAACAGCAGTTTCTCCATCGTTATCCCCCCTTAATCCTGGACCGCCCGAGCCGGCTTCTTCCGGCTCAAGACATTAATCAGAGCGATCAGCAGGGCTAAGGTGATAAAGCCGCCCTGCGGTGTCACCATCATCCCGACCGGGCTGTAACCGCTTCCAAACAAATGCCGGCCGAATAACGTCCCGGCCCCGAACAGTTCGCGGATAGCCGCGAGTCCGGTCAGGGAAAGCAGATAACCCACCCCCATACCCAGACCGTCGACGGCGGACGGGAGGACCGGATTTTTGGAGGCAAACGCTTCCGCCCGGGCAAAAATGATGCAGTTGACAACGATGAGCGGGATAAATATTCCGAGCGAGCTGTACAGGGCCGGTGTATAAGCCGCCATTACCATATCGGTAATGCTCACGAAAGTCGCCACCACCACGATATAACTGGGAATACGAATTTTGTCGGGAACGAAATTTCTGATCAGCGAAACCACCAAGTTTGACCCGAGCAAAACGAAGATGACGCCCGCCCCCATGCCCAGCCCGTTGACGGCGGCCGTGGAGACGGCGAGAGTCGGGCAGTTGCCCAACAGCAGCCGGAACATCGGGTTTTCCGTAACAATACCGTTCATGAATACCCGGCGCAGGTTCATCCTTCTACCTCCTTAGCCCTCACTGTTTCAGTTCTCGCAGAGCGTTTTTGACCGCGTCGATGATCCCCTTACTGGCAAAGGTCGCTCCGCTCTCAACATCGACGTCGGGAGTTTGCTGTTCGATGATCCGGGCCGGGACATTTTTCTTGGCCGGGCCGGCAATTTCCCGCGTTTCCTGATCGGAAACAACAGTAATTTCCGTGATGACGTGGTCCTTGACCGTGACATCGACGACGATATCACCCATCAGACCTTTGCCGGTGCCTCGATAGGTACCGTCGGCGATTTCCGCCAGGACAATCGGTTCTTCCACCGGCGCGGTAATTCCGAGGTATTTCGCGCCGATTTTATCTACTGCTTTCCGCACCCCGGAAGTCACTGCCCGGGATGACACGGTCGCCCCGCTGACAGCAGCGATGTCCGTACCGATCTCAATCGGATCAGTCTGTTTTTTGCCGGCATACTGGCTGGTGAAAGCCGGCTCAGCCACCCTGGCTCCGAGCCCCGGTGTCTCGCTTTGACTCATAATTTTCAGCGCGGTGATTTCGCCCTGAGCATTCACTCCGAGCATCATCTGGATGCCGCCCTTAAAGCCGGGCTCGGTAAAAACGGCGGCAATACCGGCGAATTGCCCGGCTTTCTTTCCGACGTATAGTGTGTAGCCGTCTTCCTCGACCGGGTCTTCAAACGTATCGGCGTCGGGGATAAACTCGCCCAGCAGGGCGCGTCGTTCCTCCGCCTGCCGCTCGGCAATGACTTTCGTCGTAAACCCGTGCGTCCCGGCCAAAGCCGCGGCCGCAACGGCGCAAATCAGCATCAGGATTACCGCAAGCCGGACGATATCTTTCACTGCGCGTTCACCTCCCGGGCCGGTTTTGGCAGGGCCAGACGATCGATCAGCGGGGTCAGGGCGTTCATGATCAGGATGGCGAAAACTACGCCTTCCGGCCATTTCCCATAAGCCCGAATCGCGAAGGTCAGGATGCCGCAACCGATGCCCACAATCAGTTTGCCTTTGGAAGTCACGGGTGAAGTTACAATATCGGTGGCATAAAAGGATGCACCGAGCAGAACCCCGCCAGATAGTACCGCGTAAATCGGGTCGCCGGTAAACAACCCGCTCTGCCCGCCGAAAAGCCAGGTGAAAATGGCCACCGTTCCGACATAACTGGCGGTAATCTGCCAACTCACCTTAGTGCGGTGCACATAAAAGATATACGCTCCGCCGAGCAAAATGGCCAGCGCGGAGGTCTCGCCCAGGGAACCGGCGACCCGCCCAATGAACAGATCGACGTACATGGGAAGATTAGCAATAATTCCGTTCAAGTCAAACAGATTGAAGTTTGCGGCAACTGATCCCGCTTTGGCAAGCGCACGGGGAGTCGCGGTGGTTACGGCATCAAAACCTCCGGCTGCCTTAGCCACCCACGCCAGTTTGGCCGGCCAGATAAAAGCAGCCGATTCCTGCGGCCAGGAAACCATCAGGAATACCCGGGCGGCCAGCGCCGGGTTAAAGATGTTGTGCCCGAGGCCGCCGAAAGTATGTTTTACTATGGCGATAGCAAATACGGCTCCCAGTGCCGTCAGAATCATCGGAAAGCCGGGCGGCAGGGTATAAGCCAGCAGCAGTCCGGTAATCACGGCACTGCCGTCGTTTAAAGTAATGGGCAGGCCGCGCAGTTTCTGGATAACCGCTTCGGTTGCCGCTGCCGCCACAATGCTGGTCACAATGACAGTAACGGCTTTGAAGCCGAAAAAGTACACGGCAGCCAGCGCCACCGGTGAAAATGCGATCAGGGCGTGGCGCATGATGCTCTTGACCGTTTCATCACTTTTCAGGTATGGCGGGGCGGAACCAATGAAGTGATAGTCTCGCATTCCTCTTCCTCCCTTTTGTCCGGCGGCTCACACCGTTATTGGTTCAACTCGGCTTTGGCGAGTTGAATATAGTGCAGCAGCGGCCGCTTGGCCGGACATTCGTAAGCACAGGCACCACATTCAATGCATTCGGCAATATTGTAAGCGGCAGCTTCGCCGGCCCGGCCGGCCTCGACCAGGTCGCCCAGGAACAATGGCGCGAGCCCGACGGGACAGGCTTGGACGCAATAGCCACAGCGGACGCATTTGTGCGGCTCATCCCGACGGACGTCGCCGGCGGCCAGCGCCAGAATACCGGCCGTTTCTTGCGTTATCGGTATTTCCGCCGTTGCCGCCAACGTTCCTGTCAGCGGGCCGCCCAGAATAATCTGGCCGATTTCGCTGTCAATTTCCGCCGCCGCGGCCAAAACCTCACGGCAGCGCGTCCCGATCTTCACCCGGAAGTTTCCGGGCTGCTGTACCCCGGAGCCGACTACGGTTACCGTCCTCTCAACATAAGGCAGGCCGGTCCTGACGAAGTCACTGACGGCAACCGCCTCGCTGGCGGTCAAAACGGTGATTAGCCCCGACAGCGGCTTGCCGCCGAAAACATCCTGCCGCAGCAGTTTTTCCGCCAGCGGCGGGTAGCGGTTATTCAGAACAGTGAGAGTAATCGCGCCGTCCGACGGTAAAGCTTTTTGCATCGCCTGAACGGCTTCTTTCTCTTGCTTATCAACGACAATCGTTCCCCGCTCAGCCCCGACCGCCCGCAAGACGGCCGCAAGCCCGGCAACGATATCCGCCGCTCGTTCTAGCATCAGCCGGTAGTCGGCGGTCACCGTAGGCTCGCTGGCTGTGCAATTTACCACCACCGGGCCGGCAGGTTCGCTCGCGAACGGCGGTAAAGCGATCCCGGCGTTGAAGATCGCCTCCCGCAACGCATCCGGGGCCATGGTCTGCCAGTCCGGCTTGCGAACTGCCGTATCCGTCGCCTCCGACCCGTCGTTTTCAATGACTACCGCACGGACAAGACCGCCGCCCGGGTGAGGCAATTCGTCGATCGTCTTCACCGTACCGGCGATACTGGCATGGACCGGAACGGTCAGCAAGGCTTTGCTGTGCGCCAGCTTCTGGCCGATTTTCACCGCAGCGCCGGTCTTGATGAGTACCTCCATCTCCCCGACAAACAGCACGACGCTCGTCGGGGCAGGAGCGGACACAATCGCTTTTCCGGCAGTCGCCGCCTGCAGTTGCCGCAGGTTGGCTCCTTCCAAAAACACTCGCTTCCTCATGTTGCTGTTTCACCTCATATTCTTTGACGCGAAATAAAATTCCGCCTTTAATATTACTACATTTCGCTCTTGTTGACAATAGCGTACAACAGGTATATACTATACTTCCTCTATTTTGATTATCTGGCGCTCTGATTATGTTACAAACTCCATATCAATTTGCCTAAAGCTTATCTTCCATAATATTACGCAATAACTATTTAGCGGTAGTTTTGTATAGAAAGCGGACAGGCAGGTATACTGTACCTGCCTGTCCGCTTTCCGCTTGCTCGTTTTAGTACTTTTTCCGCTTCGTGTAGTGCGTATGCAGGAGATGGTGCGATTTTTCACCCAGCGGCTTTTCGAGAAATTCCTCGTACAGTTTCTGCACCGCCGGATTTTCGTGTGATTTCCGCAGCGTCATCATCTCATCCTCTTTATAGAGAGCGGCGATACGCTTCTGTCGGATTTCGTTGGTCGTCGGGATCGGCTGACCGCCGCCGCCGATGCAGCCGCCCGGGCAGGCCATGATCTCGATGAAGTGGTAGTCGGCTTTGCCGGCTTTGATCAGATCCATGAGCTTCTTGGCATTGGCAAGGCCGTGCGCTACCGCCACCTTTACCGGCAGATCCCCGACCATGACCGTCGCCTCTTTAATGCCGTCAAAGCCGCGGACGCTTGCAAATTCCAGTTTCTCAAGCGTCTTGCCCGTCACAACCTCGTACACGGTCCGCAACGCCGCTTCCATCACGCCGCCGGTATTGCCGAAGATTGCTCCGGCGCCGGTGCTGATGCCGAGCGGGGCATCATAGTCCTCATCCGGCAGATTGGCGAAGTCGAGACCGGCCTCACGGAACATCCGCCCGAGTTCCCGGGTCGTGATCGCGATATCTACATCCTGATAGCCGCTGTCGTCCATTTCCGGCCGCTCAGCTTCGAACTTCTTCGCCGTGCACGGCATCACCGACACGCTGACGATATCCTTCGGATCAATGCCGTTTTTCTCGGCGTAATAAGTTTTCACGAGCGCGCCGAACATCTGCTGCGGCGATTTGCAGGTCGAGAGATGCTCCAAATAATCCGGGTAGAAATGCTCAATATACTTGATCCAGCCCGGGCTGCAGGAAGTAATCATCGGCAGCTTCCCGCCGGTCTTGAGCCGCTCAAGCAGTTCGTTCCCTTCCTCGATAATTGTCAGGTCGGCCGTGAAGTCGGTATCGAACACCTTGTCAAAGCCGAGCCGCCGCAAACCGGCCGCCAGCTTCTTCGTAGTGATGCTGCCCGGCTCCATTCCCATTTCTTCACCGATGGCGACCCGGATCGCCGGCGCCGTTTGAACCACGACGTGTTTCTTCGGATCGGCCAGAGCCGCCCAAACCTCGCCGGTATCGTCTTTCTCGGTGATGGCGCCGACAGGACAGGCATGGATGCACTGGCCGCAGTAGGTGCAAGCCACATCGGCCAAATCCTTCTCAATCGCCGGGGCAATGACCGTTTCCGACCCGCGGTGCACCGGCCAAAGCACGGTGGCCGCTTGGGAATCCTTGCAGGCTGCGACGCAACGCCGGCAAAGGATGCACTTGCTCATATCGCGCACGATGGACGGAGAAGAATAATCCAGGGGGATTTCCTTCTCTTCGTGCTCGAACCGGACTTTCCGAATCCCCAAATTCTCCGCCAGGGCCTGCAGTTCGCAGTTCAAATTGCGTTCGCACTGCAGACAATCCTGCGGATGGCGGGAAAGAATCAGTTCCACAATCACTTTCCGGGCTTCCCGGACCGCAGCCGTATTGGTATTGACGACCATCCCTTCGCTGACGGGATAAGCGCAGGCCGGCTGTAATACCCGGCTGCCCTTTACATCGACAACGCAAACGCGGCAGACGGCTTTGATGCTCTGATCCGGGTGATAGCACAGGGTCGGGATATGGACGCCGATTTTTTTGGCAGCCTCCAGTATAGTTGACCCTTTTGGCACCTGCACGCTTTGACCGTCGATAGTCAAAGTAACCATATCCATACTTAACAACTCCTTCTTCTCAAGTTTCACCGGAACCGCTTATTCTTTTCCCATTGGGCAGACACCGGTGGGGCATATCTTAGCGTCGATATGCTGTTCGTACTCAGCACGGAAGAAGCGGAGTGTTGTCATCACCGGGTTGGGCGCCGCCTGGCCTAAGCCGCAAAGAGCCGCGATCTGCATGGTTTTTGAAAGCGTTTCCAGCAGGGCCAAATCTTCCCGAGTCCCTTTACCCTGGCTGATCTTATCCATAATCTCGTAAAGCCGGAGCGTACCTTCCCGACAGGGAGTGCACTTGCCGCAGGATTCGTGCTTGAAGAATTTCATGAAGCACTTGGTAATGTCCACGATGCACTTAGTATCATCCATGATGAGCAGGGCACCGGACCCAAGCGCGGTACCGGCTTCGGCCAGCGTATCGTAATCCATCGGCAGGTCGAGCAGTTCGGCCGGGATGCAGCCGCCGGAAGTGCCGCCGGTCTGCGCCATCTTAAAGCCTTTGCCGCCGGGGATGCCGCCGCCGATGTCATAGATGACTTCCCGCAGGGTAATCCCCATGGGAACCTCAATCAAACCTTTATTGTTCACATCGCCGGTCAGGGTGAAGACTTTCGTCCCGGCACAACGCTCCGTTCCGATTGCTTTAAACCAGTCGCCGCCCTTCTGAATAATCGACGGGACATTGGCGAGCGTCTCGACATTGTTGATCAAGGTCGGTTTGCCCCACAGACCTTCATTCGTCGGATAAGGCGGCTTAAACCGCGGTTCGCCACGATTGCCTTCGATCGATTCCAACAGGGCCGTTTCCTCACCGCAGACGTAAGCCCCGGCGCCTTCCCGGACTTCAATATCAAAGGCAAAGCCGCTGCCGAAGATATCTTCCCCGAGGAAGCCGAGATTATGAGCCTGCCGAATCGCTTGCTTCAGCCGCTCGATTGACAGGGTGTACTCGCCCCGGATATAGACGAAGCCCTTGTCGGCACCGACGGCATAACCGGCAATCGCCATCGCCTCAATGATGCTGTGCGGGTCGCCTTCCAGGATGAGTCGGTCCTTGAACGTCCCGGGTTCGCCCTCGTCCGCGTTGCAAACGACGTATTTTTGTTCGCCCGACGCCTTGCGCGTGAAGTCCCACTTCAGGCCGGTCGGGAATCCGGCGCCGCCGCGGCCGCGCAGTTTGGATTTCTTCATTTCTTCGATGACGTCCTGAGCGGTCATTTGCGTCAGGGCCTTTCCGAGAGCCTCATAGCCGCCGCGGGCAATATACTCCTCTATGACTTCCGGGTTGATAATCCCGCAATTGCGCAGGACAATCCGCTGCTGCTTTTTGTAATAATCGACTTCGCTGTAAGTCTGAACCGGCTTCGGTTCCAGCGGTTCCCGGTAAAGGAGCCGCTCAACGATTCTGCCCTTCAATAAATGTTGCTCCACGATCTCCGGGATGTCCTCCACCTTCAGCCGGCAATACAGCACGCCTTCCGGGTAGATAATCATGGACGGCCCGTGGTCGCAAATACCGAAGCAACCGGTTTCCACGATCTTCACTTCTTTAGTCAGTCCGCGTTTGACCAACTCTTCGCTCAGCGCTTTTTCAATCACTTTACTGCCGTTGAGCACGCAGTTGGTTCCGGCGCAGACCAGAACGTGGGAACGGTAAAATTCCATGCTTAACCCTCCTTTTTGCTCAGCCCCTGCTTTATCTAGTTCTTACTTGCACTTCTGTAAGATCTCCGGAATCATCGCCGGCGTCAGATTGCCGTAAACTTCATCGTTAATCATGATGGCCGGGGCGACACCGCAGACGCCGAGGCAGCTGGAGAACTCGAGCGAGAACTTGCCATCCGGTGTCTTTTCGCCCATCTTGATACCAAGGGCTTCTTCCAGGGCATCCACGATTGCCTGGGCCCCCCGAATGTGACAGGGAGCGCTTTCACAAACGCGGATGATATATTCGCCTTTCGGCTCCACCGTGAACAAACTGTAAAAGGTCGCGACCCCGTAGACTTGGCTGAACGGCAAGTCCAGCTTTTCGGCTACCCGGGCCAAAACGGCTTCGGGCAGGTACTTAATTTCTCTTTGAATCTCGTGTAAAACCGGAATGAGTGCGCCCGGCTTATCGCCGTGTTTTTCGATAATCGCGTCAACCTTTGCCAGTTTCCCGGCATCATTCGCGCAGCAGCACTCTTTCTTTTCCATCTCGGACATCGACTATTCACCTCCCTGTTACTAAAAACTACTGCTTGGCTACGACCCATTCGCCGATAATCTGACCGTTGATAACATGCTGGGCAATAATGCGGCGGGCTCTCTCGGCCGTCACATTGCCGTAAGTCACCTTAGGCTGACCCGCTTTCTGCACGTCCACGAGCGGTTCCATCTCACACAGCCCGACGCATCCCGTCTGGGTAACCGTCACATCCGCGCTGTTCCGTTTGGCCAGTTCGTCCATGATGGCCGCCATTACTTCCCGGGCTCCCGCCGCTATCCCGCAGGTACCCATCCCGACCACCACTTTCGTCTGTGCGTCCCCTTCCCGCAGCTTCGTCATCTCCTGGGCTTTCTTCCGCAGTTCCGCCA
>Ga0228535_1000802_pt1 | contig 70025 bp, 69 predicted proteins | sample SJ1metagenome_FD_168457 | JGI IMG/M metagenome (GOLD analysis project Ga0228535, IMG submission 168457) | Enriched culture of PCE-dechlorinating microbial communities from Ithaca, New York, USA - SJ1 | ecosystem: Engineered > Modeled > Simulated communities (microbial... > Unclassified | place...
CTTTGTTGCCGAGGGCGAAAAACAAGGCTATAATTGAGTTCTTCACTGATCACCACAGTGAAGAAAGTGATTGGGAAACAGAGACTTAGCGCTCTAGCGCATGACTCGTTTCCCGCTCCAGATTCAGGGGAAAACGGTCAAACGTTTTCCCCTTTTCGCTTAGTTGTCGTGGCTTTGCCTCGAACGGCGCGGTAGCAAAGCGGTTATGCACCGGATTGCAAATCCGTGTAGGTCGGTTCGACTCCGGCCCGCGCCTCCAGACACCTCGCTGTCCGTGCCGCCCGGATGGTGAAATTGGTAGACACAAGGGACTTAAAATCCCTCGCCAGCGATGGCGTACCGGTTCGATCCCGGTTCCGGGCACCACCCTCTTTCCCCTTTCCAGCCCGGTCGCGCCAGTGCTATAATTCTGCGGCTTGATTCTTGCAAATGGGCGTCGTGCCCATTTTTTATTTGTGGTGTCCTGAAACATGCTGGATTTGTCCGCCCGACTGGAGCCCGTGCTTGCCGGACTCGGCTACGAGCTGGTGCTGCTGGAGCGCGCCGGACGCGGCCTGCTGCGGATTTTCATCGACAAGCCGGGCGGGATCACGATCGACGACTGCGTCGCGGTGAGCAACCACCTGACCCACTGGTTCACGGTCGAAAACATCGACTACGACCGTCTGGAGGTTTCGTCTCCGGGTCTCGACCGGCCGCTGGTGAAACCGCAGGACTACGTCCGCTTCGCCGGCGAATGGGTGACGCTGAAGCTGCGCATCCCGATGGACAACCGGCGCAAGCTGGTCGGCGAGCTGGCCGGCCTCGACGGCGAGACGGTCAAGCTGCGGATGGACGGCCGGGACGTGTCGGTGGATATGAGAAACGTGGACAGTGCCCGCCTGAAACCGATGGTGTAGGGCGAGAGACTGGAGGTAATGATGAGCCGAGAAATGTTGATGCTGGCCGACGCACTGGCCCGCGAAAAGAACGTCGACAAGGAAGTGGTCTTCGAGGCCCTGGAACAGGCGCTCGCCCAGGCCACCAAGAAGCGTTTCAAGGACGATGCCGACGTGCGCGTGTCCATCGACCGCGAAACCGGCGACTACGCGTCCTTCCGCCGCTGGCAGGTCGTCACCGAGACCGAACTCGAATCCGAGGATTACCAGATCCTGCTCGTCGACGCGCGCGACACCCATCCCGACATCGAGGTCGGCGACTACGTCGAGGAGCCGCTGGAAAACATCGAGTTCGGCCGCATCGGCGCCCAGGCCGCCAAGCAGGTGATCCTGCAGAAGATCCGCGACGCGGAGCGCGAACAGATCATCCAGGATTTCCTCGCCCGCAAGGAGCACCTCGTCAACGGCGTGGTGAAGCGCATCGACCGCGGCAACGCGATCATCGAATCCGGCCGCGTCGAAGGCTTCCTGCACCGCGATCAGATGATCCCGCGCGAAAACCTGCGCATCGGCGACCGCGTGCGCGCCTACCTGCTGCGCATCGACCGCGGCAACCGCGGGCCTCAAGTCGTTCTGTCGCGCACCGCGCCCGAATTCATCATGAAACTGTTCGAGCTCGAAGTGCCCGAGATCGAGGAAGGCCTGCTGGAGATCAAGGCGGCCGCCCGCGACCCCGGCCTGCGCGCCAAGATCGCCGTCGTCTCGCACGATCCGCGCATCGACCCGATCGGCACCTGCATCGGCCTGCGCGGCTCGCGCGTCACCTCGGTGACCAACGAGCTCGCCGGCGAGCGCGTCGACATCATCCACTGGTCGACCGACCCCGCCCAATACGTCATCAACGCCCTGGCGCCGGCCGAAGTCAGCTCCATCGTCGTCGACGAGGACAAGCACAGCATGGACGTCGTGGTCGAGGAAGAGCAGCTCGCGATGGCCATCGGCCGCGGCGGCCAGAACGTGCGGCTGGCATCCGAACTGACCGGCTGGGAGCTCAACATCATGTCGCGCGAGACGGCGGACGAGAAACAGTCCACCGAGAGCCGCAAGACGCTGGATCTCTTCATCGGCAAGCTCGACGTGGACGAGGAAGTTGCGCAGATCCTGGTCGACGAGGGCTTCTCCACGCTGGAGGAAGTCGCCTACGTGCCGCTCAACGAAATGCTCGAGATCGAGGCGTTCGACGAGGAACTGGTGAACGAACTGCGCAACCGCGCACGCAACGCCCTGCTCACCGCCGCCATCGTCGGCGAGGAGCAGGTCGAGGCCTCCGCCGGCGACCTGCTGTCGCTCGAAGGCATGGACGCCGAAACCGCGCGCACGCTCGCCAGCAAGGGTGTGCACACGACCGAGGATCTCGCCGAACTGGCCGTCGACGAGTTGACCGAAATGGCCGCAATGGACGCCGAGCGTGCCAAGCAACTGATCATGGCGGCGCGCGCGCCCTGGTTCGCTCAAGGTTGAGCGCCCCTTCGGTTGAACAGGCTATACATGCCACGAGGATTGCATGAACGTTGAACAATTCGCCCAGGAACTGAAGCTTCCGCCCCAACTGCTGCTCGAACAACTCAAGGCGGCCGGCGTCGACAAGAACGACGCGGCCGACCCCGTGACCGAGACGGACAAGGCGCACTTGCTCGACTACCTGCGCAAGATGCACGGCGGCGGCGAGAGCGGCAAGACCAAGATCACCATCACGCGCAAGCAGACCGGCGAGATTCGCAAGACCGACAGCTCCGGCAAGTCGCGCACCATTCAGGTCGAAGTGCGCAAATCGCGCACCTACGTGAAGCGCGATCCGGCCGCGCTGGCCGCCGAGGCCCAGGCCGAAGCCGCCAAGGCCGCCGCGCCCGTCGCCGAAACGGCGCCGCCGCCCGCGCCGGCGCCCGAACCCGAGCCGGTCGCGCCCGCTCCCATGCCGGTGTCCGAGCCGGTTGCGGTTGCGCCCGAGCCCGCGGCGGCGGAAATGCCCGCCGAGCCCGCGCCCGAAACCGCGCCGGCCGCGAAAAAGACCACCCGCGTGCGGAAAGCGGCCATCCTCAACGAAGCCGAGATCAAGGCGCGCGAGGAGGAAACCCGCCGCCATCAGGCCCTGCTGGAGCGCCAGGCCGCCGACGCCAAGGCGCGCGCCGAGCGCGAAACCCTGCGCAAGCAGGCGGAAGCCGCGCGCGAAGCCGCCAAGCTCGCCGAGGCGCAGAAAGCCGCCGCGCCCGCGCCGGCCGCGCCGACGACCAAAACGCTGCACAAGCCCGACAAGCCGGGCACCGGCAAGGACGACAAGAAAGGCGCCAAGAAAGCCGATACCTGGAAGGACGACAACGCTCGCCGCAAGGGCGGGCTGAAGACGCGCGGCGGCGCCGCGCCCGACGCCGGCTGGCGCGGCCGCAAAGGCAAATCGAAATCCGGCCACGACGAGGCCTCCACCTTCGTCGCCCCGACCGAACCCATCGTGCGCGAAATCCCGGTGCCCGAGACCATCACCGTGGCCGAGCTCGCTCACAAGATGGCGGTGAAGGCCGCCGAGGTCATCAAGACGCTGATGAAGCTCGGCAGCATGGTGACCATCAATCAGGTGCTGGACCAGGAAACCGCGCTCATCGTGGTCGAGGAAATGGGCCATATCGGCAAGCCCGCCGCGATCGACACGCCCGAGGCCTTCCTGCTCGACGAAACCGCCTCGACCGAGCACGCACCGCTGCCGCGCCCGCCCGTGGTCACCGTCATGGGCCACGTCGACCACGGCAAGACCTCGCTGCTCGACACCATCCGCCGCACCCGCGTGGCCAGCGGCGAAGCCGGCGGCATCACCCAGCACATCGGCGCCTACCACGTCGAAACCGAGAAAGGCGTCATCACCTTCCTCGACACGCCGGGCCACGAAGCCTTCACGGCCATGCGCGCGCGCGGCGCGAAAGCGACCGACATCGTCGTGCTCGTGGTCGCCGCCGACGACGGCGTGATGCCGCAGACGATCGAGGCGATCCACCACGCCAAGGCCGCCGAAGTGCCGGTCGTGGTCGCGGTGAACAAGATCGACAAGCCCGAAGCCAACCCCGAGCGCATCCGCCAGGAGCTCTCCCAGCACGGCATCACGCCCGAGGAATGGGGCGGCGAATCGCAGTTCGTCGACGTGTCGGCCAAGGCCAACACCAACATCGACGGCCTGCTCGACGCCATCCTGCTGCAAGCGGAGGTGCTGGAACTGACGGCGCCCGTCGACGGCCCCGCCAAGGGCATCGTCATCGAGGCGCGTCTCGACAAGGGCAAGGGCCCGGTCGCGACCCTGCTGGTGCAGTCCGGCACGCTGAAGCGCGGCGACATGGTGCTGGCCGGCCAGGTCTACGGCCGGGTGCGCGCCATGCTCGACGAAGCGGGCAAGCCCGTAACCGAAGCCGGCCCCTCGATCCCGGTCGAAATCCAGGGTCTGTCCGACGTGCCGCAGGCCGGCGAAGACATGATGGTGCTGCCCGACGAACGCAAGGCGCGCGAGATCGCGCTGTTCCGCCAGGGCAAGTTCCGCGACGTGCAGCTCGCCAAGAAGCAGGCCGCCAAGCTCGAATCGATGTTCGAGCAGATGGGCGAAGGCGAGGTCAAACAACTGCCGGTCATCATCAAGGCCGACGTGCAAGGCTCCTACGAAGGTCTGGCGCACGCGCTGGCCAAGCTCTCGACCGACGAGGTCAAGGTCAACGTCATCCACAGCGCCGTCGGCGCCCTCACCGAATCCGACGTCAACCTCGCGCTCGCCTCCAAGGCCGTGCTGATCGGCTTCAACGTACGCGCCGACGCGCAGGCCCGCAAGCTCGCCGAGGCCAACGGCGTGGATATCCGCTACTACAACATCATCTACGAGGCCGTGGACGACGTGAAGGCCGCGCTGTCCGGCATGCTCGCGCCCGAGAAGAAGGAAACCGTCATCGGCACCGTCGAGGTCCGCCAGGTCTTCGTCATCTCCAAGGTCGGCACCATCGCCGGCTGCTACGTCACCGACGGCATGGTCAAGCGCAACGCCGGCGTGCGCGTGCTGCGCGACAACGTGGTCGTCCACCAGGGCGAGCTCGATTCGCTGAAGCGCTTCAAGGACGACGTGAAGGAGGTCAAGGCCAACTTCGAATGCGGCCTGAGTCTCAAGAACTTCAACGACATCCGCGAAGGCGACATCCTCGAAGTGTTCGAGGTCGTCGAGGTGGCGCGTACTTTGTAAGGGGCCAGGGGTCGGGATTCAGGGGTCAAGGATGTGCGCGGTTTGCCGCGCGCCCTTGATTCCGCAACCTTCCCCCTGATTCCCGAATCCTGACCCCTGACATGCCCAAAGACTTCCCCCGCGCCCGCCGTGTCGCCGACCAGATCCAGCGCGAGCTGCCCGAGCTGATCCGCCAGGAAGTGAAGGATCCGCGCGTCGGCATGTTGACGATCACCGAGGTCGAGGTGAACCGCGACATGGAGTTCGCCAAGGTGTTCTTCACCACGCTCGGCGACGACAAGGCGCACGAAGCCTGCCTGCAGGGCCTGCAACGCGCCAGCGGCTTCCTGCGCACGCAGTTGTCGCATCGCATGCAGTTGCGCGTGGTGCCCAAGCTCGCCTTCGTCTACGACCGCTCGGTGGAACGCGGCATGGAACTCTCGCGGCTGATCGAAACCGCCGTCGCCGAAGACGCCAAACACCCCAAGGACGCGTGAAGATCGTCCGGCAACGCGTCGACGGCGTCCTGCTGCTGAACAAACCCGTCGGGCTGACGTCGAACGCCGCGCTGCAGAAGGCCAAATGGCTGCTCGCCGCGTTGAAGGCCGGCCATACCGGCACGCTCGACCCCTTCGCCGACGGCCTGCTGCCGCTCTGTTTCGGGGAGGCCACCAAGTTCTCCGCCTTTCTGCTCGATTCCGACAAACGCTACCGCGCGACCCTGCGGCTGGGCGTCGTCACCGCGACGGGCGACCCGGAAGGCGCAATCCTCGCCGAACGCCCCGTCGCGGTCGACCGCGCGGCGGTCGAGGTGGCCCTCGAACGCTTCGTCGGCGAAATCGAGCAGATTCCGCCCATGCATTCCGCGCTCAAGCACCAGGGCCGGCCGCTCTACGAATACGCACGCGCCGGCATCGAGATCGAGCGGCCGCCGCGGCGGGTGCGCATCGCCGCGCTCGATTTGGTCGAATGCGCGCCGCCGCGCGTCGTGCTCGACGTGCAGTGCAGCGCCGGCACCTACGTCCGCACCCTGGCGCAGGACATCGGTACCGCGCTCGGCTGCGGCGCCCACCTCACCGGCCTGACGCGCACCGCAGCCGGCGGCTTCGCGCTGGCCCAAGCATGCGATCTGGCGACGCTGGAAAGCCTGCCGCCGGACGAACGCCGCGCCCTGCTGCTGCCGCCCGACAGCCTGCTCGACCACCTGCCCGCGCTGGAACTCGCCCCGGACGCCGCCGCCGCCTTGCGCCAGGGGCGCGGCGTCGAATCCGCCGGCGCGCCGGACGGCCTGCTGCGGGTGTACGGCCCGTCCGGTTTCCTCGGACTGGCCCAGGCCGAAGCAGGCCGCCTTGCGCCGCGCAGGCTGACGGCGGCTTGAAAAATCAGGCTTTTTTCGATTACAATCGCGCGTTTCCGGAACGTGTCCAGCTCAGCCGCAGGCCACGCGATTAACCAAGGAGTGCATCATGGCTGTCACCACCGCGCAAAAAGCGCAAATCGTCACCGATTACCAACGCGCCGCCGCCGATACCGGCTCGCCCGAAGTGCAGGTCGCCCTGCTCACGGCCCGCATCAACGGCCTGACCGATCATTTCAAGGCCAACATGAAGGACCACCACTCGCGCCGCGGCCTGCTGAAGATGGTCAGCCGCCGCCGCAAGCTGCTGGACTATCTGAAGCGCACCAATCTCGAAGGCTACAAGGCCCTGATCGAACGCCTCGGCCTGCGCAAATAAGCATTCAACCCCAGACCAGAATCCCTGTGATGCCCCGAATTCTCTCGGCACCGGCACAGTGGATGGGGCTTTGCGCCCCCTGACTCGCACGCCCCGCACCCGCGGGGCGTTTTTGCTTCGAAAGGAACTCGCGTGAGCGCTATCAAGAAAACGTTTACCTACGGTCGCCACCAGGTCACGCTGGAAACCGGCGAAATCGCCCGCCAGGCGGCCGGCGCCGTCATCGTCAACGTCGACGACACCGTCGTGCTGGTCACCGCGGTCGCCAAGAGCGACGTCAAGCCGGGCCAGGACTTCTTCCCGCTGACCGTCGACTATCAGGAAAAGACCTATGCCGCCGGCCGCATCCCCGGCGGTTTCCTCAAGCGCGAAGGCCGGCCTTCGGAAGGCGAGACCCTGATCTCCCGCCTGATCGACCGCCCGATCCGCCCGCTCTTCCCCGAGGGCTTCTTCAACGAAGTCCAGATCATCGCCACCGTGCTGTCGTCCAACCCCGAAGTCTCCGCCGACATCCCGTCGCTGATCGGCGCCTCGGCCGCGCTCATGCTGTCCGGCGTGCCGTTCGACGGCCCCATCGGCGCTGCGCGCGTGGGCTTCATCAACGGCGAATACGTGCTCAACCCGAGCAACTCGGAACTCAAGGATTCCAAGCTCGACCTCGTCGTCGCCGGCACCGAAACCGCCGTGCTGATGGTCGAATCCGAAGCCGACCAGTTGCCCGAGGACGTGATGCTCGGCGCGGTCGTGTTCGGCCACACCCAGATGCAGGCCGCGATCAACGCGATCAACGAACTGGCCGACGAGGCCGGCGCCGACGCCTGGGACTGGCAGCCGCCCGCCGAGGACACCGCGATGGCCGCGCGCCTCAAGGAGATCGCCGAAGCCCGCCTGCAGGACGCCTACAACATCAAGCAGAAGCAGGCGCGCATGGCCGCCGTGGACGAAGTCCGCAACGCCGCCTACGCCGAGCTGATCACCGCCGACATGGACACCGTCGCCGCCAACGTGGTGAAGGACGCCTTCCACCGCCTGGAAGCCGGCGTCGTGCGCAACCGCATCCTCTCCGGCCAGCCGCGCATCGACGGCCGCGACACCCGCACCGTCCGCCCCATCGCCATCCGCAACGGCGTGCTGCCGCGCACCCACGGCTCCGCCCTGTTCACCCGCGGCGAAACGCAGGCGCTGGTCGTCACCACGCTCGGCACCGGCCGCGACGAGCAGACCATCGACGCGCTCGAAGGCAGCTACTCCGACCGCTTCATGCTGCACTACAACATGCCGCCCTTCGCCACCGGCGAAACCGGCCGCGTCGGCTCGCCCAAGCGCCGCGAGATCGGTCACGGCCGGCTGGCCAAGCGCGCCCTGCTCGCCGTGCTGCCGCCCAAGGAGGAATTCGACTACACCATGCGCGTGGTGTCCGAGATCACCGAATCCAACGGTTCCTCGTCGATGGCCTCGGTGTGCGGCGGCTGCCTCTCGCTGATGGACGCGGGCGTGCCGCTGAAGGCGCACGTCGCCGGCATCGCGATGGGTCTCATCAAGGAAGGCAACCGCTTCGCGGTGCTGACCGACATCCTCGGCGACGAGGACCATCTGGGCGACATGGACTTCAAGGTCGCCGGCACCGACAGCGGCGTCACCGCGCTGCAGATGGACATCAAGATCAACGGCATCACCAAGGAAATCATGCAGGCCGCGCTGGCCCAGGCCAAGGAGGCGCGCATGCACATCCTCGGCATCATGAAAGGCGCCGTGTCCGGCAGCGGCGAGATGTCCGCCTACGCCCCGCGCATCATCTCGATGAAGATCAACCCCGAGAAGATCCGCGACGTGATCGGCAAGGGCGGCGCGGTCATCCGCGCGCTCACCGAGGAAACCGGCACCCAGATCGACATCCAGGAAGACGGCTCGGTGAAGATCGCCTGCACCAGCATCGAGGCCGGCGAACTGGCCAAGAAGCGCATCGAGGAAATCACCGCCGAGGTCGAAGTCGGCAAGATCTACGAAGGCCCGGTGGTCAAGCTGCTGGACTTCGGCGCCATCGTCAACGTGCTGCCCGGCCGCGACGGTCTGCTGCACATCTCCCAGATCGCGCACGAGCGCGTCAACGCCATCGGCGACTACCTCAAGGAAGGCCAGGTCGTGAAGGTCAAGATCCTGGAAGCCGACGAGAAAGGCCGGCTGCGCCTGTCGATGAAGGCGCTGCTCGACCCGCCCGCCTCCGCCGGCGGCGAAAGCACGCCGGGCAACGCCGGCTGAGCCGGAAACGCCTCCGAAAAAACCGCGCCCCGGCGCGGTTTTTTCATGCCGCGTCGCGCGGCGGCGGAAAGCGGATCTCGACTGTCAGGCCGCCGTCCGGTCCGCTGTCGCTCAACGCGAGCGTTGCGCCGTGCAGCCTGGCGATGCGCTGCACGATGGTCAGGCCGAGACCCGCGCCTTCGACGCCGTCGGACAGCCGATGGAAAGGCGCGAACACTTCCGCGCGCTGCGCGGCCGGAATCCCCGGCCCGTCGTCCGCCACCCGCCAGCAGGCGCCCTGCGCCGTGCCGCCCGCCGCCACGGCGATGCGCGTCGCGCCGTAGCGCAGCGCATTGTCGATCAGATTGCCGAGCATCTCCTTCAGCAGTTGCGCATCGCCCATCAGGGCGGCGTCGCCCGGCCGGCGGTCGAAGCCGATTTCCACGCCGCGCGCCAGCGCGCGGGGCGCCCAGTCGCGGGCGCAGTCGCGCGCCACGCCGGCGCCGTCCAGAAGCGCCAGGCGCAGCGTGTTGCCGGCCGCCTCGACGCGCGCGAGCACCAGCAGCTTCTGCACCAGCTCGCCCATCGTCCGCGCGGCGTCCGCGATGCGCGACAGGGCATGCCGGGCGTCGCCGCCGCCGGCCAGCGCCGTTTCGGCCTGCGCGCGGATGCCCGCGATAGGCGTGCGCAACTGATGCGCCGCGTCGGCGACGAAGCGCGACTGCGCCTCGACCGCCTCGGCCAGACGCTGCAGCAGGGAATTGATCTCGTCGAGAAACGGCCGCAGCTCGGCCGGCGCGCCTTCCTGCGGCACCGGGCTCAGGTCGAAGGCCTGCCGCGCGGCGAGCCGGTCGCGCAGGCGCTCGAGCGGCTCCAGACCGCGGCGCACGCCGTAGGCGATCACCGCCGCCGCCACCAGCGTCATCAGGATCATCGGAATCACGATCGCCAGCGTCGCGCGCTGCGCCGTGGCCTTGCGGCGCGACAGGGTCTCGCCGACCTGGATGAGCACCGTGCCGTGCGCGCTCGTGCCCGCGAGCGACAGCCCGAATGCCGCCACGCGCACCGGCTCGCCGTCTCTGGCGCCGTCGTAGACGATGAGCCGGCCCGGCCTGACCACCTGCCCTTTCGGCAGGGGCGGCATGCGGCGCTCCCCTTCGATCACCTCGCCGGCGGGATCGAGCACGCGATGGAACAGCAGGTCTTCCTGATCGAACACCAGCATCTCGCGGGCCGCCACCGGCAGATTGACCTGCGCGCGTCCGCGCACGACCTCGACCTGGTCCGCCAGCGCGTAGGTGCGGCGCGCCAGCGAGCGGTCGAACGCGGCATTGATGAAATACTGCGTCGAGAAATACGCGACCACCCACAACAGGGCGAACAAGGGCGCCATCGTCGCCAGCATGCGCGCGATGAGCTGCCTGCGCAGGCTCGGGGATGCGCGCTTCACCGCGTCGCTTCGAGCAGGTAGCCGAGACCGCGCAGGGTGCGGATGGCGATGCCCGAGCCGTCCAGCTTGCGCCGCAGGCGATGGACGTAGACTTCGACCGCGTTCTCGCCCACGCCCTCGTCCCAGCCCGTCAGGCGGTCGGCGATGGCTTCCTTGGTCGCCACCCGGCCCGCGTGGTTGAGCAGGATCTCCAGCACCTCGATTTCCCGCGCGGACAGCGCGAGCGGCGCATCGCCGATACGCACGGTGCGCTTGACGCTGTCGAAGCACAGCCGGCCGAGACGAATCTCGGCGTCGGCCACGCCGTACGCGCGGCGCAGCAGCGCGCGCAGGCGCGCCAGCAATTCGTCCAGCGCAAAGGGCTTGAGCAGATAGTCGTCCGCGCCCGCATCGAGGCCGCGCACGCGGTCTTCCACGCTGTCGCGCGCGGTCAGGATCATCACCGGCAGCGTCGCACCCCGCTTGCGCAGGCGGCGCAGCACGTCCAGCCCTTCGCGCCGCGGCAGGCCCAGATCGAGCAGCGCCGCATCGTAGACGTAGTCGTTCAGCGCGTTGTCGGCCTGCAGGCCGTCGCGCGCCCAGTCCACCGCGAACCCCGCCTGCCGTACCGCCAGCGCGACGGCGTCGCCCAGCGTGGGATCGTCTTCCACGAGCAGGATTTTCATGCGCGGAAGTCTGACACAAAGTCCCGCCGGCGCGTCGAAGCCGGCCGCGTTCGCCGCCGGCCGGCCGTAAGTTTCATGTAAGCAAGCGGGCGCACAGTGCGCGCCATGCAAACGCCCCGCGCGCTGCATGCGACCCCCAATCAACCGCAAAGGAGAAAGCCATGACCAAACTGATGTCCTCCCTGATCGCCGCTTCGATGATCGGCGCCTTCAGCCTGTCCGCCGTCGCCGCCGACAAGGCTCCGGCCGCCGCCGAAAAACCCGCCGCCGCGCCGCAGAAGGCCGAGCACGCCAAGAAGGTCGAGAAGAAAGCCGAAAAAGCGGAAAAAGCCGCCGAACCGATGAAGAAGTGATCCCGGCCGATCGCACACAATCCCTTGATCGTCTGCATGAGGAACGCATCATGACCAAACTGCTGTCCACGCTGATCGCCGCTTCGATGTTCGGCGCCTTGAGCCTGTCCGCCGTCGCTGCCGACGCGCCCGCAGCCGACCCGGCGGCGGCCGCCGAAAAGCCGGCCGGCGCGCCGCACAAGGCCGACCATCACAAGGCGAAGAAAACCGAGCACCACAAGGCCAAGAAGGCCGACAAGTCGGCCGAGCCGGCTGCCGGCTCCGAGCCTGCCAAGCAGTAAGCGGGCACACCCGAACGAAAAACCGCGCCTTTCGGCGCGGTTTTTTTCATGCCGGCGAGCCCAGAAAGGCCTGCCACCACCGTTTGCGCTGCCCCGTCACCGGCGCGCGGGATTCCAGCTCCCGCGGCGGCGTCTTGCTCATCAGCCAGCCCGGCAGCACGGAAGATTTCGTCGCGCTTGACCCGCACGAGCTGCCGAGATGGCCGGGGTCGTAGATCTTGATGAAGTTGGGCTTCTCCAGATCGTCCGCGTAGACGATGGCGCAGTAGTCCTCGTGGTGCTCGCGGCGCAGCAGTTCGTCCAGTTCGCGCATGAACTGCGCGACCTTCCCGGCCGGCGCCGGCGCGGTCGGCACGGCCTGCCCCACCGCGTAGAGATACCAGCCCGCGTCCGCATCGATCTTGTCCCAGAACACGGTCAACTGGTCCCAGCGCATCACGCTGTAGAGCAGGCCGTCGTAGTAGCGGTCGAATTCCGAGGTGTCGGACATGGCGTTCTCCGGGGTCGTCGGTTATTTATTTCGCGATCTGGCGCTCGCGGATTTCTTCCAGGGTCTTGCAGTCGATGCACAGCGTCGCGGTCGGCCGGGCCTGCAGGCGTTCCAGGCCGATTTCCACGCCGCAGGCTTCGCAATAGCCGTAGTCGCCGCTGTCGATCTTGGCGAGGGTCTCGTCGATTTTCCCGATCAGCTTGCGTTCCCGATCCCGGTTGCGCAGCTCCAGCGCCATGTCCGACTCCTGCGTGGCGCGATCGTTGGGGTCGGCGAAAACGGTCTGCTCGTCCTGCATCGAATGCCGGGTGGCGTCGATGTCCTGCGACAGGGCCGCTTTCCAGTCCTCGAGCGATTTGCGAAAATGCGCGCGCTGTTTCGGATTCATGTACGCTTCGCCCTTCTTGGCTTTGTAGGGCTCGAAGCGCAGCAAGGTTTCAGCCATCTCGATCCTTTGCAGTAGGTGCCGGGCCGCGTCCCGACCGCGTTAAATATCAGAAACCCTCACCCCCCGCAACCCATATGACTCTGCACGCCCTGCTCTTCGACGTGGACGGCACGCTCGCCGACACCGAGCGCGACGGCCACCGCCCCGCATTCAACCAGGCCTTCGCGGAAGCCGGCCTGGACTGGCACTGGGATGTCGCGCTCTACGGAAAACTGCTCGCCGTCACCGGGGGCAAGGAGCGCATGAAGCACTATATCGACCGCTACCGGCCGGACTACAGGAAGCCGGCCGACTTCGACGATATGGTGGCGAACCTGCACAAGGCCAAGACCCGGCATTACGTCGATCTGGCCGCGCGCGGCGCCATTCCGATGCGTCCGGGCGTCAGGCGCCTGCTGACGGAAGCGCGCGCCGCCGGCCTGCGGCTGGCGATCGCCACCACGACCACGCCGGAGAACGTCACCGTGCTGCTGGAACACAGCCTCGGGCCGGGCACGCAGGACTGGTTCGAGGTGATCGCGGCCGGCGACATCGTGCCGGCCAAGAAGCCCGCGCCGGACATCTACGTCTACGCCATGCAGAACATGGGCGTCTCGCCCGCCGAATGCCTCGCCTTCGAGGATTCGGAAAACGGCCTGCGCGCCAGCCTCGGCGCCGGCCTGAAAACGCTGGTCACGGTCAACGACTACACCCTCGACCACGATTTCACCGGCGCCGCCGCCGTGCTGTCCGACCTGGGCGATCCGGGCGCACCGAACCGGCGCGTCGCCGGCCCCGACCTCGGTCAGCCCTTTGTCGACGTGGCGTATCTCAGGGCCTTGCACGCGAGCTAGGGGTCAAGGCAACGGGCAGCTTCGCTGCGCCTCATGAATTCGTGAAAACGCGGCGCAGCCGCACGACGCCCCCCGACCCCCGACCCCTGACTACGGGTTATGCATCAGCGCCGCTTCGAGGGTGTTTTCCAGCAGCGTCGCCACGGTCATCGGGCCGACGCCGCCCGGCACCGGCGTGATCCAGTTCGCGCGGGCGAGCGCGCCGTCGAAATCGACGTCGCCGGTCAGCTTGCCGTCGGGCAGGCGGTTGATGCCGACGTCGATCACGATCGCGCCTTCGCGGATCCAGTCGCCGGGGATCATGCGCGGCCGGCCCACGCCGACGACGAGAATTTCGGCCGAACGCACGAAGCTTTCCAGATCGCGCGTCGCGCTGTGGCAGACGGTGATCGTGCAGCCCGCCAGCAGCAGTTCAAGACTCATCGGCCGGCCGACGATGTTCGAGGCCCCCACCATCACCGCGTTCCTGCCGCGCAGTTCCTCGCCGGTGGCGCGCAGCAGCGTCATGATGCCGCGCGGCGTGGAAGGGCGCAGCGTCGGCATCTTCACCGCCAGGCGGCCGATGTTGTAGGGGTGGAAGCCGTCCACGTCCTTATCGGGGCGAATGCGTTCGATCACCGTCTCGGCGTCGATGTGCGGCGGCAGCGGCAACTGCACCAGAATGCCGTCGATGGCCCCGTCGGCGTTCAGCGTATCGATCAGCGCCAGCAGCTCCGCCTGCGTCGTGGTTTCCGGCAGATCGTGCGACACGCTGGTGACGCCGCCGCGCTCGCAGGCCCGCTTCTTGTTGCGCACATAGACGGCGGACGCGGGGTCGCCGCCGACGAGGATCACCGCCAAGCCGGGGCGGCGCTTGCCCTGCGCTTCGCGCTCGGCGACCTTGTCGTGGATGACGGCGAGGATGGTGTCGGCCATCGCCTTGCCGTCGAGTATGCGTGCGCTCATCGAGCCCCCTTGGCAAAAGGGGGATTGTCCCGGAAATCCCCGGCCGGACTCAAGCGGAAATTGACCCGGACACGGCGCCAAGGTATAGTCTCGCCTCTCCGAAACGCGCCCGTCGCGCCTGCGATCCAGCTTGGCGGCCGCGCGGATTTCGGGGTGTAGCGCAGCCCGGTAGCGCGCCTGCTTTGGGAGCAGGATGTCGGAGGTTCGAATCCTCTCACCCCGACCACCCCCATCCGCCAGTAAGAGAGATTGCCCGAGCAAGGATAGAGTCGCTGCCCGTAGCTCAACTGGATAGAGCACCGGCCTTCTAAGCCGGGGGTTACAGGTTCGATTCCTGTCGGGCAGGCCACCGGATTCAGCAGTTTGAAGTAGCCCAGTGGTGGATGTAGCTCAGTTGGTAGAGTCCAGGATTGTGATTCCTGTCGTCGTGGGTTCGAGTCCCATCATCCACCCCACCCTGAAAATGAAACGAAGCCCGCGAAAGCGGGCTTCGCGCGTTTTGCCCTGAAGGAAGCCGCCGGCCTGCCCTTATCACGGGACCGGGATGCTGCGAGAATGTGCCCGGCCGCGGCGCTTCGGGCCGGCAATGACCACAAGGAACCCTTCATGAAAATCGAAACCCTCGCCGTTCACGGCGGCTACGCTCCCGACCCCACCACCAAGGCCGTGGCCGTGCCCATCTACCAGACCGTCGCCTACGCGTTCGACGACACGCAGCATGGCGCCGACCTGTTCGATCTGAAAGTGCCGGGCAACATCTACACCCGCATCATGAACCCCACCAACGCCGTGCTCGAAGCGCGCGTCGCGGCGCTCGAAGGCGGCGTCGGCGCGCTGGCCGTGGCGTCCGGCATGGCGGCCGTGGCCTACGCCATCCAGACCATCGCCGAAGCCGGCGACAACATCGTCTCGGCCTCCACGCTGTACGGCGGCACCTACAACCTTTTCGCGCACACCTTCCCGCAGATGGGCATCACGGTGCGCTTCGCCGACCCGCGCGATCCGGCCGCGTTCGCGGCGCTGATCGACGAACGCACGAAGGCGGTCTACTGCGAATCGGTGGGCAATCCGCTGGGCAACGTCACCGACATCGGCGCGCTGGCCAAGGTGGCGCACGACGCGGGCGTACCGCTGATCGTGGACAACACCGTGCCCAGCCCTTACCTGTGCCGCCCCTTCGAGCACGGCGCCGACATCGTGGTGCATTCGCTGACCAAGTATCTGGGCGGCCACGGCACCAGCATCGGCGGCGCCATCGTCGATTCCGGCAAATTCCCGTGGGCCGAGCACAAGGCGCGCTTCCGCCGCCTGAACGAGCCCGACGTGAGCTATCACGGCGTGGTCTACACCGAGGCGCTCGGCGCGGCCGCCTACATCGGCCGCGCGCGCGTCGTGCCGCTGCGCAACATGGGCGCGGCGCTCTCGCCGCTCAACGCGTTCCAGATCCTGCAGGGCATCGAAACCCTGGCGCTGCGCATGGACCGCATCTGCGACAACGCGGAGAAGATCGCCGCCTATCTGAAGGCGCACGCCAAGGTGCGCTGGGTGAACTACGCCGGCCTGCCCGACCACAAGGATCATGGCCTGGTGCAGCAATACATGGGCGGGCGCGCCTCGGGCATCATCAGCTTCGGCTTGAAGGCCGACGACGCCATCGCCGCCGGCGCGCGCTTTCAGGACGCGCTGGCGCTGTTCACCCGCCTGGTCAACATCGGCGACGCCAAGTCGCTGGCCTGCCATCCGGCCTCGACCACGCACCGCCAGCTCAATCCGGACGAACTGAAGAAAGCCGGCGTGAGCACCGACATGGTCCGCCTGTCGATCGGCATCGAACACGTCGACGACCTGATCGCCGACCTGGAGCAGGCGCTGGCCAGGGTCTGATCCCGGCCGGCCGCGGCGGCCCGGAACGGGGCGGGCCCGATTCCCGCCGTCGTGGATTCGAACCCGTTCAAGGCTTCTGCCGGAAGCGGCCGGCTCGCTATTTATGGCGTGGCAAAAACGCGCAGCCCGGCGATCAGGACGGGGCGACGCGATCGCCCCGCCGTACCGTTCAAATCCGGCTGGCCGTCTGCCGCATCACGTCCGCCGCGAAACGCATCGCCATCTTCACCGGCGGGGGCAGCGGCGCGCCGCCGTGGTCGACGGCGGTCTGGGCGTGCTTGATCTCGTCGATCTTCATCTGCTCGACGACGGCGCGGCTGCGGGCGTCGGCCTCGGGAAGTTTTTGCAGGTGGCCGTCGAGGTGGGCTTCGACCTGGCGCTCGGTTTCGGCGAGGAAGCCGAGGTTCCATTTGTCGCCGAGCAGGCCGGCGACGACCCCGATTCCAAACGCGCCGCCGAACCACAGCGGATTGAGCAGGCTCTTGCGGCCGCCGAGTTCGTCGATGCGCTGCTCGCACCAGGCGAGGTGGTCGGTCTCCTCGCGCGCGGCCTGTTCGAGTTCGCCGCGCACGGCGTCGTTCTTGGCGGTGAGCGCCTGGCCGGCGTAGAGCGCCTGGGCGCAGACTTCGCCGACGTGGTTGACGCGCATCAGCGCGGCGGCGTGGGCCTTTTCGGCTTCGGTGAGTTCGGCCTCCGGCGCGGCGGCGGGATAGGGACGGCTGGCGTGCGGCGTGGCGAAGACGGTGCGCAGACCGAGGTCGAAGGTGGTGATGAGCTGGTCGAGTGTGTTCATGCCTGATCGCCTCGCTTATTTGACGTAGTAGTTGAAATTGGCGTACGCCGCCTCGTTCACCTTGAACCACTGGAACTCGGTGTCGCGGAACTGCTTCCACGGCCGGTAGATGGCGGCGAAATCGGGGTTGATCCTGGCTTCCGCTTCGTACAGTTCGAAGGTGGCGCGCCGCGCCGCGAGCATCACGTCCTTGGGATACGGGTGCAGTTTGACGCCCTGCCCGACAAGCCGCAACAAGGCCGGCGGGTTCCTGGCGTCGTATTCCGCCAGCATGGCCTGGTTGGCCTCGGCGGCGGCGACTTCGAATGCCTGGCGGTAGATTTCCGGCAGGGCTTTCCACGCCGCCTGATTGACGTAGAAGGAGAGCTGCGGCCCGCCTTCCCACCAGCCGGGGTAGTAATAGTGCTTGGCGATCTTGTGGAAGCCGAGCTTCTCGTCGTCGTAGGGGCCGACCCATTCGGCGGCGTCGATGGCGCCGCGTTCGAGCGCGGGGTAGATGTCGCCGCCGGGCAGGGTCTGCGGCACGGCGCCGAGCCGCGCCCATATCTGCCCGCCGATGCCGGGGATGCGCATCTTCAGCCCCTTGAGGTCGGCGAGCGACTTGATCGGCTTGCGGAACCAGCCGCCCATCTGCGCGCCGGTGTTGCCGCCGGGAAACTGGATGACGTGGTATTTCGCGTAGAGCGCGCGCAGGGCTTCGATGCCGCCGCCGGCGTACATCCAGGCGTTCTGCTGGCGCGCAGTCAGGCCGAAGGGCACGGCGGTGTCGAAGGCAAGCGCGAGATTCTTGCCGACGTAGTAGTAGCCGGCCGAATGGCCGCATTCGGCGGTGCCGTTGCCGACCGCATCGAGCACCTGCAGGCCGGGCACCAGTTCGCCGCCGGCAAAGACGCGGATCTGGAACCTGCCGCCGGTGAGCGCGGCGATGCGTTTCGACAGGGTTTCGGCCGCGCCGTAGATGGTGTCGAGGCTCTTGGGAAAGCTGGACGCGAGCCGCCAGCGGATAGCCGGGAGATCGGCCGCCCGTGTGGGCAGCGGCAGCATCGCAGCCGCGCCTGCACCCGTCAGAAAAACTCGTCTGTGCATGGTTTCCTCGCGTTTCGCCCGATTATACGGGCGCGATGTCCCCACTGCCCGCGTGATAAAATTCGCCGTTTCCCAATCCCGTGCACATGCCATGTTCGACCGCACCCTGACCCTCGCCCAGACCGACCCCGACCTGTGGGCCGCCATCCAGCAGGAAGACCGTCGCCAGCAGGATCACATCGAGCTGATCGCGTCGGAAAACTACACCAGCCCGGCGGTGATGCAGGCGCAGGGCTCGCAGCTCACCAACAAGTACGCCGAAGGCTACCCGGGCAAGCGGTATTACGGCGGCTGCGAATACGTCGACATCGTCGAGCAGTTGGCCATCGACCGCGTGAAGGCGCTGTTCGGCGCCGAGGCCGCCAACGTGCAGCCCAATTCCGGTTCGCAGGCCAACCAGGCCGTGTTCATGGCCTTTCTGAAACCCGGCGACACCATCATGGGCATGAGTCTCGCCGAGGGCGGCCACCTCACTCACGGCATGGCGCTCAACATGAGCGGCAAGTGGTTCAACGTCGTCGCCTACGGCCTGAACGAGAAGCAGGAAATCGACTACGACCGGATGGAAGCGCTCGCCCGCGAGCACAAGCCCAAGCTCATCATCGCCGGCGCCTCGGCCTACGCGCTGCGCATCGACTTCGCGCGCTTCGCCAAGGTGGCCAAGGAAATCGGCGCGATCTTCATGGTGGACATGGCGCACTACGCGGGGCTCATCGCCGCCGGGGTCTACCCCAACCCGGTGCCGCACGCCGACGTGGTGACCTCGACCACCCACAAGACCCTGCGCGGCCCGCGCGGCGGCATCATTCTGATGCGCGCCGAGCACGAGAAGGCGATCAACTCCGCCATCTTCCCCGGCCTGCAGGGCGGCCCGCTCATGCACGTCATCGCCGGCAAGGCCGTCGCGTTCAAGGAAGCCGCCGGCGCCGAATTCAAGCACTACCAGGAACAGGTCGTCGCCAACGCGCTGGTGATGTGCAAGGTGCTGGTCGAGCGCGGACTCGCCATCGTCTCCGGCCGCACCGAAAGCCACGTCTTCCTGGTCGACCTGCGCGCCAAGAACCTCACCGGCAAGGAAGCGGAAGCGCTCCTCGGCCGCGCCCACATCACCGTCAACAAGAACGCGATCCCGAACGACCCGCAAAAGCCCTTCGTCACCAGCGGCATCCGCATCGGCACCCCCGCCATCACCACGCGCGGCTTCAAGGAACTCGAGGCCGAACAGCTCGCCCACCTGATCGCCGACGTGCTCGACGCGCCGAACGACGAAGCGGTGATCGATCGCGTGAAGGGGGACGTGGCGAAGCTGACGGCGCGGTTTCCGGTGTACGGCTGATGCCGTAGGGGTCAGGGGTCGGGATTCAGGGATCAGGGATGCTTGTCGCTACGCGGCCCTTCAATCATTCAAGCGCGGCTTCGCCGCACAAAACCCCCTGACCCCCGACCCCTGAATCCCGACCCCCAACCATGAAATGCCCCTTCTGCGGCTCTCTCGATACCCAGGTGATCGACTCCCGCGTCAACGAAGCGGGTGACGCGATCCGTCGCCGCCGCCGCTGCGCGGCCTGCGAAAAGCGCTTCACCACCTGGGAGACCGCCGAGCTGCGGCCGCCGCAGATCGTGAAGAGCAACGGCACGCGCGAGGATTTTTCCGAGACCAAGCTGCACGAGGGGTTTCGCCGCGCGCTGCACAAGCGGCCGGTGCCGACCGAGCAGGTCGACGCGGCGGTCGAGCGCATCCGTCAGAAGCTGCTCACGCGCGGCGCGCGCGAAGTGCCGTCGCGCGAGGTCGGCGAGCTGGTCATGCGCGAGCTGAAGAAGCTCGACAAGATCGCCTACATCCGCTTCGCCTCGGTCTACAAGAGCTTCCAGGACCCGGACGATTTCCGCGAGATGCTGCAGGACCTGGAACGCGCGCCGTCCGCCGGCGTGGACGATCTGTTCGAATAGGCGGCCAGCCTTGAGCGCATTCCGTTTCACCGCCGCCGACCATGCGTACATGGCGCGCGCCCTGCAGCTCGCCGAGCGCGGCCTCTACACCACCAGTCCCAATCCGCGCGTCGGCTGCGTGATCGTGAAAGACGGCGCGGTCGTCGGCGAAGGCTGGCACGAACGCGCGGGCGCGCCGCATGCGGAAATCCATGCGCTGACGCAGGCCGGCGAGGCGGCCCGCGGGGCCACCGTCTACGTCACGCTCGAACCCTGCTCGCACCACGGCCGCACGCCGCCCTGCGCGGAGGCGCTGGTCGAGGCCGGCGTCGCGCGCGTGGTGGCGGCGATGACCGACCCCAATCCGCTGGTCGCCGGCGGCGGCGTTGCGATGCTGACGCTGGCCGGCATCCAAGCCGAAGTCGGCCTGCTGGAAGCGGAGGCACGCGATCTCAACTCCGGCTTCGTCTCGCGCATGACGCGCGGCCGGCCCTGGGTACGCCTCAAGACCGCCTCCACGCTGGACGGCAAGACCGCGCTGGAGAACGGCGTCTCGCAATGGATCACCGGCGAGGCGGCGCGCGCCGACGTGCAGCGCCTGCGCGCGCGCGCCTCGGCGATCCTCACCGGCAGCGGCACCGTGCGCGCCGACGATCCCAAGATGACCGTGCGCGACTTCGACATCGGCCGCCAGCCGCTGCGCGTGGTCGTCGATTCCGCCCTCGCCTCACCGCCCTCGGCCGCGATCCTGCCGGCGCTGATCGCCTGCCACACGGCCGATCCGGCACGCCGCGCGGCGCTCGAAGCGGCCGGCGCGGAAGTCGTCGAACTGCCGGGCGGCGACGGACGCGTCGATCTCGCCGCGCTGCTCACGCTGCTCGCGCAGCGCGGCGTGAACGAGCTGCACGTCGAGGCCGGCGCCGTGCTGAACGGGGCTCTGCTCGCAGCGAGGCTGGTGGACGAATGGATCGCCTACGTCGCGCCGATGGCGCTGGGCGAGCCCGCGCGCGGCCTGTTCGCCGCGGCTCCGCCGGCCGCACTGGCCGATGCCGCGCGCTTCCGCCTCGCGGACGTGCGGCAATTGGGCCCCGACCTGCGTTTGACACTGCTGCCGCAATGAGCGGCTTCAAGGATCATTTCTCCAGCGCGTCCGACGCGTATGCCGCGTTCCGCCCGGACTACCCCGCCGCGCTCTACGCCTGGCTGGCGGGCCTGTGCGCCGCGCGCGCGACCGCCTGGGATTGCGCCACCGGCAACGGCCAGGCGGCGCGCGGGCTGGCCGCCCATTTCGAACGGGTCGTCGCCACCGACGCGTCGTCCGAGCAGATCCGCCACGCCCTGCCGCACCCCGGCGTCGACTACCGCGTCGCGCCGGCAGAGGCCAGCGGGCTCGCGGCGGCCAGCGTCGATCTCGTCGCGGTCGCGCAGGCCGCGCACTGGTTCGATCTGCCGCGCTTCTACGCCGAGGCGCGCCGAGTGCTCAAGCCCGAGGGCGTGCTGGCCTTGTGGGGTTACGGACGGCTGGTGCTGCCGGACGGACTCGACGCGGCCTTTCTGGATTTCTACGCGGAAACGCTCGGCCCCTACTGGCCAGCCGAACGCGCGCAGGCCGAAGACGGCTATCGCGGCCTGCCTTTCCCGTTCGTCGCCGTCGAAACGCCGGCGTTCGCGATCCGCGTCGAATGGAATCTGCCGCGCCTCATGGCCTACCTCTCGACCTGGTCGGCGGTGAAGCGCTACCAGGCCGCGCGCGGGCGCGACCCCCTGCCGGACCTGCAGGCCCGGCTCGCGCCGACCTGGGGCGAACCGGCGACGGCGCGCGCGCTCGACTGGCCGCTCTTCCTGCGCGTCGGCCGCTAGGCCCCGCGCACTATTTGCGCAGGAAGGTATTCCCCACCAGATCCTTCACCTGCGCCTGCGGAGTGTGGCATTGCGTGCAGTTGTAGCGGCCCATGTGGAGCGCGTTGTGCTTCACGTCGGTGTAGTGGCTCTTCGGCAGCGCAGTCGGCTGCCCCTTCACCTTCTTCCTGCCGACCTGCTCGGGCAACTGGTGGCAGCTCAGGCAGGCGTTGGCATCGCGGGTGATGGGCGTGAGCCCTTCCAGGCTGTGCGGCACCTGCGGCGGCGCGCCGGCGTAGGCGCGCGGCAGCACGCCGCCGCTGTAGGGGTCGGCCTGCCGGTACTCGAAAGGCGCCGGCTCGGGATCGGCGGTCACGCCCGCCTTCGACAGGCCCATCTGTTCCTCGGCGAGGCCGCCGTCCGCGGCCGGCGCCGCGCCCGTCGCAAGCATCAGCGCCAGCAGGGCCGCGATCGATATCGGTGTGTTCATCTCATCCTCCTAGTTTCGGTTGTCGGTGACGGCCGCTTTAGCCAGGGTCGCCGCGTGACGCGCACGAATCGGCGGGCGCAATGCGAAATTCAGGCTGTCTTCCGGACACAGGGCCGTGCAACGGCCGCAGTTGCTGCATGCGCCGGAGGCGACCCAGCCGGTCTGTTCCAGCTTCTTCAGATTCAGAACCTGCGGCTCGGGACACACCCGCGCGCACTCGCCGCAGTGGGTGCACGTTGCCTTGTCGAAGCGCACGCGCAGCGGCGCGACGATCCCGACCAGGGACCAGAACGCGCCCAGCGGACACAGGTGGCCGCACCAGCCGTTCTTCAGGATCAGCAGATCGAACAGGAAGATGGCGAGGAGCGACAGGAAACCCAAACCCATGCCGAAGACGACGCCACGCTGCAGCATGCCGATGGGGCTGACCCACTCGAAAGCCGCCACGCTGGCGACAGCCGACAGGATCAGCGCGGCCGCCAGCACGAAATAGCGCGTATTGCGGCTGAGGCCGAACAGTGCGGATACCGGCAGACGCTGGCGCAGCCAGCCGGCCAGATCGGTGACCGGGTTCACCGGACAGACCCAGGCGCAGAACACGCGGCCGCCGACGAGTGCATAGAAGCCGAGCACGATCGCCGCGCCGAGGATGGATTCCGTTTGCAGCACGTGCCCGGCGAGAAAGATCTGCAGCGCGGCGAAGGGGTCGGTCATCGGCAGCACGCCGGCGAACTCCGACGCCGAGAGATTGCCATTCAGCAGCGGCACGTCCTTGCCCGCCTCCCAGCCCCAGTGCGCGGTACCGAAGAAAAGCAGCAGCACGCCGAACTGGATCAAGCGGCGCAGCACCAGATAGCGCCACGACCACAGCCGCGCCGGCAACGCGCGCGCGCGCAGCTTGGCCATGCTGCCGAGCGCGACGGAACGGGAATGGGCGGCGGGCGTGCTCACAGGTCCCCCGCGTTCAGATAATCCATGCCCGGCGCCGCCTCGCCCGGCTTCGCGGGCGCCACCGGCGCGGGCGCGTCGGACGGCCTGAACTCCTGCGTGATCTCGCCCTTGTCCATCCAGCCGTAGCGGTAATGCTCACCGATTTTCCCCTGCACCAGCGGATGCGGCAGGATGCGGATCGCGGCGATCTCGGTAGGACAGGCTTTCTCGCAGATACCGCAGCCGGTGCAGGCGTCCGAATGCACCAGCGGAATGAACATGGCGTGCTTCGAAGTCTGCCGCGGGTGCGTTTCCAGCGTGATGGCGCGCCCCTTGAGCGGGCATTCGCGGTGGCAGATTTCGCAGCGCAGGCCCTGGTACGACAGGCAGTTCTCCATGTCGATCACCGCCAGGCCCATGCGCGCATCCTCGATGCGCTTGAGCGCGGGCGACAGCGCGCCGGTGGGACAGGCCTTCATGCAGGGAATGTCCGGACACATGATGCAGGCGCCGGTGCGCGGCTCGAAGAACGGCATGCCGATGGGCAGCCTGCCGCCCGCCGGCTGCAGCTTGAGGATGTCCGGCGGGCACACGTTCACGCACTGCCCGCACTTGATGCAGGCGGCGTTGAAATCGGCTTCCGCCAGCGCGCCGGGCGGGCGCAGGGCATAAGGCGACGCCCGCGCCTCGTTGCGCAGGATGTACTCCCACAGCAGGCCGCCGGTACCGGCGAAGGCGGCGCCCTGCGCCAGCTTCGTCAGGAAGTCGCGGCGCTGCGGGTTGCCTGGAGCATGCTCAGCCATGAGGTCCGCCTTCGCGCGGCCTTACGCCCTGTAAAGCTTCACCGCACACTTCTTGTAGTCCGTCTCTTTCGATAGCGGACACGTCGTGTCGAGGGTGACCTTGTTGATGAGCACGCTTTCGTCGAACCACGGCACGTAGACCAGGCCGCGCGGCACGCGGTTGCGACCGCCGGTTTCCAGCCGCACCTTGACCTTGCCGCGGCGCGATTCGACCCACACCAGGTCGTTGCGCTTAAGGCCCTTGGCCGCCGCGTCCTTCTCGTTGATCCAGCACACTGCGTTGGGCACGGCGCGGTGCAGCTCGGGCACGCGGCGCGTCATGGTGCCGGAGTGCCAGTGTTCGAGCACGCGGCCGGTGCACAGCCAGAGGTCGTAGTTCGCGTCGGGCCTCTCCACCGGCGAGGCATAGGGACGGAAATAGATCTTGGCCTTGTGCGAGATGTCGATCTTGTTGGCCGGGTCGCCCGGCTTGTCGAGATCGCCCATCACCAGCGCATTGCCGTTGTTGCCGTAGAAGTCGATCCCCAGGCCTTTCTGAACGTAGGGGTCGTACTGCTCGTTGTTGCGCCACGGCGTTTCCACCCACTTGCCGTTCTTCTGCACCACCGGCCATTTCAGGCCTCGCACCTTGTCGTGATGGTAGACGTCGAAGGGCGCGAGGTCGTGCGCGTGGCCGCTGCCGAACTGGCGGTATTCCTCGAACATCGCCTTCTCCGGGAACCAGCCGTCCTTGAGCAGTTCGGCGGTGATGTTCGGATGGCCCTTGGCGATGGGGTCGGGCCATTTCACTTTCCTGTTCTCCGGCGTAGCGAACAGCACCTCGTACAGCGTCGATTCCGGCGTATACCCCATCGCCGCCGCGCCCGGCAGCACGTCGGGCAGGCCGCCTTCGAGGCCCGGTATCTTCTGTGCGCCCCACACGTCCTTTAGCTTGAAGCGCTTGGACAGCTCCAGCATCATCCAGATGTCCGGCCGCGCCTGGCCGGGCGGCTGCACCTGCTGCCGCCAGACCTGGGTGCGCCGCTCGGCGTTGCCGTAGGCGCCCCATTTCTCGTTGATCATCGCCGCCGGCAGGATGAGATCGGCCACCTTGGCCGACACGCTGGGATAGGCGTCGGCGACGACGATGAAGTTGTCCATCTCGCGCGCCGCCTTGATCCAGTGGCTGGCGTTGGCGGTGTTCTGCCAGGGGTTGTTCACCTGCGTCCACGAGAACAGTATCTGGCCGTCTTCCAGGTCGCGCATGATCTTCACGAAGTGGCTGCCCATCTGCGGGTTGATGGTGCCGGCCGGCAGCTTCCAGATTTTCTCGGCAACGGCGCGGTGCTTGGGATTCATCACCACCATGTCGGCCGGCAGGCGGTGTGCGAAGGTGCCGACCTCGCGCGCGGTACCGCAGGCCGAAGGCTGGCCGGTGAGCGAGAACGCGCCGTTGCCCGGCATGCTCTGGCGGCCGGTGAGCAGATGGTTCATGTAGGCCTGCTCGTTCACCCAGGTGCCGCGCTGGTGCTGGTTGAAACCCATGGTCCAGTACGACACCACCTTGCGGTTGCGGTCGCAATAGTAGTCGGCGAGCTGCTTGAGCTTGGCCTTGAATTCGTCCATCGGCTCGTCGGGGTCGCCCTTGGCGATCTCGGCGACGAAGTCCAGGGTGTAGGGTTCCAGCGCCTTCTTGAAATCCTCGAAGCCGATCGCCCAGTCCTTCATCGGCGTGGCGGCATTCTTCTGCGGCACCGCCTCGCCCGGCTGCCGGCGCTGGGCGATCGCTTCGTACCTGTCGAGCACGCGTACCTGCTCGTTCTTGTAGATTTCCATCTCGGCGGCGCTGGCGTACTTGTCGGCGTTCTTCGGGCGGAAGCCGTAGCCGATGTCGTAGGGGCCGGTGGCGAATACAGTGTGCTTCTTCACGAAATCCCAGTCCACCGCGTTGCGATTCACGATCTCGCGCGCGATGTAGTTCTGGATCGCGAGGTCGGCGTTGGGTGCGAACACGATCTCGGTATCTGCGATGTCCGACGACATGTTGCCGTACACGGTGAGGTTCACCACCCGCATCCTGTCGTGGGTGAGGCGGCGGTTGGTGATGCGCGACCACAGGATAGGGTGCATCTCGGCCATGTTGGCGCCCCACAGCACGGCGGTGTCGGTGTATTCGATGTCGTCGTAGTTGCCCTGCGGCTCGTCGATGCCGAAGGTCTGCATGAAGCCGACCACGGCCGACGCCATGCAGTGACGGGCGTTGGGGTCGAGGTTGTTGGAACGGAAGCCGGCCTTCATCAGCTTGGAGGCGACATAACCCTCGTGGATGGTGTACTGCCCGGAACCGAAGATGGAAATGCCGTGCGGTCCTTTCTCCTTCAGCGCCCAGCGCATCTTCTCTTCCATGATGTCGAGCGCCTGTTCCCAGCTCACCGGCTGGAACTTGCCCTTCTTGTCGAACTTGCCGCCGGTCATCCGCAGCAAGGGTTGCGTCAGGCGGTCGGCGCCGTAGATGATCTTGCCGTTGAAATAGCCTTTCACGCAGTTGAGGCCGCGGTTGACCGGCGCGTCCGGGTCGCCCTTGGTGGCGACGATGCGGCCGCCCTTGGTGGCCACCAGGATGCCGCATCCGGTGCCGCAGAAACGGCAGACCGACTTGTCCCACTGCCAGCCCTTTTCCAGCTCCCTGGCGGCGGCTTCGGCCATCCGCGTCAGCGGCAGGCTCATGGTGCCGGCGGCGGCGCCGGCGACGGCGGTCTTGAGAAATTCGCGACGGTTGAAGGTCATGGCAGTCTCCTTGAATGCGGGCTTATTGGCAGGCTTGCGCGTCGAGGCCGGGCAGCGCGGCGATCTCCGGCGGCAGTTCGGACAGGGATTCGTCGTCGTCCTCGAAGTAGTGGAAGACCATCTCGGCCATCAGCACCCCCGGCACGGTCTTGATGCGGCGCAGGCCGTCGATCTCGGCGCGCACGCTTTCGGCTTCGAGCACCGCCACCAGGCGGCCGACGGGGTCTTGCAGGTGGACTTCCACCCCGGGCAGGGCATCGAGTTCGGCCACCACCGCAGGCAGGTTCTCCGGGTGGGCCATGACGAGAATTCCGGACAGATTCATGACGATTTCCCTCGCATCGTGTCGCGCGGGGTATCCCGCGAGTCTTTATTCGGACATTCTTCTCCGCGATATCCGATATCGCCTTGACGCAGGTCAAGCCCGCCTGGCGGGCCGGCCGGATCATGGCCGCATGACCGCGGCCCGATTCCCGATGACGCCCGGCCCCGATGACGCGCACCTCGCCTTCGGCTTCGCAGGCCGAGTGCCGCTGCCGGTGATCGGCGTCGCCTGGAGGATGCTCTCCTCTTTCGCGTTGCGCTGCCGCATGCGCCGGAGCAGGATCTCGGCGTGATCGTGGGCGAGGGAGTCGGGGAAGGCATTCATGCCAGCGTCGGGGCGATCGCACGCACGCCGACTGCAGGCAGTGCCTGCGCACTGCCTTGCTTGACGCAAGCCTGAGCCTGCGGCGCGGCCCGTCAGAACAGGCTGGCGGGATCGTCGAGCACGGCTTTGAGCCGCGCTTCGTCATGCACGATCAGCCATTCGTCGTGTACTTCGAGTATGCCGGGCTCCTTCAGCCGAGCGAGCAGGCGCGACAGGGTTTCCGGCTTCACGCCGACGCGCGAGGCGATGACGTTCTTCGGCGCGCGCAAGTGGATGCGCTTGGGGTCGGGCGCGTCGCGCAGGAGGTCGAGCAGGTAGTACACCAGGCGCTGGCCGGCGCTGCCGCAGGCGAGATGGTCGATCTCGTTGACCAGGCCGTGGATGCGCATGGCCATGCCGCCCATCATGCGGAAGGCCAGCCCCGGGCTGTCGTGCAGCGCGCGGTTGAGGTCGTCGAAAGCGAAGCTCACCAGCCGCACCTGATCGACCGCCGCGGCATGCACCGGATAGCGGCCGCCCATGAAGGACACCGCCTCGGCGAAGAGGTTGCCGGGGCGGATGAGGTCGATGACCTTCTCCTCGCCGGTGGGCGAGATGCGATAGAGCCGCACCTGTCCCGAGGTCACCAGGAAGAAATGCGCGGCGTTCTCGCCTTGTCTGAACACCCCCTCGCCCGGCGCGAACTGACGCGCTTCGGCCTGCCGCAGGACGACGGCGAGCTCGTCGGGCGTGAGGTGGGCGAACAGATAGTTCCGTACGACCTGCAGACGGGTCAGTTCATCCAGCGGGTGGTTTTCCATAGGCTGTCCGTTATCGTTGTTTGGCTCCTCGAACGCCATTGTAAACCTGCAATAACCCTGTTTTGACCTGGGTCAAGGCGGCGTTTCCGCATCCGGGGGTTAATGGGAACCGCAAACCGGCGACACACGCAGGCTTCCCAACCCCGAAGGAGGATCAGACATGAAGTTCTCACCCCATGCAGCCGCCGCGCTCTCCGCGCTGACGCTCGCCACCGCGTCGGCCTGGGCAGCCGAGCCCGCCGCCCGACAGGCATCCCCGGAAGAGAAGTATCTCGCAGGCGCGGCAGCGGGCGCGGGCAAGCTGGAAATGTACCAGTCGAGCGACCCGAACGCGCCCGCCATGGCGAAGAACGAATTCGACCAGGCGCGGCAGATCTATTTCGACCGCTGCGCCGGCTGCCACGGCGTGCTGCGCAAAGGCGCCACCGGCAAACCGCTCCTGCCCGACGCGATGCAGAAGCTCGGCACCGACAGCCTCAAGGTCTTCATCCATTACGGCACCGCGGGCGGCATGCCCGGCTTCGGCACGTCGAACGAGATGACCGAGCGGGAAATCGACGAGATGGCCCGCTACATCCAGCATCCGGCGCCGCAGCCGCCGGAGTGGGGGCTGAAGGAGATGAAGGCTTCCTGGAAGCTGCTGATACCGCCCGAGCAGCGCCCCAAGAAGAAGATGAACGCGCTGAACCTCGAAAACCTGTTCTCGGTGACGCTGCGCGACTCCGGCGAACTGGCGCTCATCGACGGCGATTCCAAGCAGATCGTCACCATCCTCAAGACCGGCTTCGCGGTGCACATCTCGCGCTTCTCCGGTTCCGGGCGCTATCTCTACACCACCGGCCGCGACGGGCTCATCAACCTGATCGACCTGTGGATGGAAACGCCGCAGACCGTGGCGACGATCCGCACCGGCTCCGACGCGCGCTCCATCGACACCTCCAAGTTCAAGGGCTACGGCGACAAGATCGCCATCGCCGGTTCGTACTGGCCGCCCGCCTACGTGCTGATGGACGGCTTCACGCTCGAACCGCTGAAAGTGGTGTCCACGCGCGGCTACACCTACGACGAGCAGGAATACCACCCCGAGCCCCGCGTCGCATCCATCGTGTCCTCGCACATCAAGCCGGAATTCGTGATCAACGTGAAGGAAACCGGCAAGGTGCTGCTGGTGGACTACAGCGACCTCAAGAACCTGAAGACCACCGAGATCGAGGCCGAACGCTTCCTGCACGACGGCGGCTGGGACGCTTCCAAGCGCTACTTCCTCGTGGCCGCCAACATGCGCGACACCGTGTCGGTGGTCGATACCAAGGACGGCAAGCTGGCCGCCAACGTGAAAGTGGGCGTCAAGCCGCACCCGGGCCGCGGCGCCAACTGGAACGACGCGAAATACGGCCCGGTATGGGCGACCGGCCATCTGGGCGACGAGACCATCGCCGTCATCGGCACCGACCCGGCGAAGCACAAGCAGCATGCCTGGAAGGTGGTGCGCACGCTGAAGAACCACGGCAACGGCTCGCTCTTCATCAAGACGCATCCCAAGTCGAAGAACCTGTGGGTGGACGCCGCGCTGTCGCCCGACGAGGAAGCCCAGCAGTCGATCTCGGTGTTCGACCTGAAGAATCTCGACAAGCCGGCCCTGGTCATCAACGTCGCGAAGCTCGCCGGCATCGAGAAGGCCCGCGTTACCCACCCCGAGTACAACAAGGCGGGCGACGAGGTGTGGTTCTCGGTGTGGGGGCCGAAGACCGGCGAATCCGCGCTGGTGGTGATGGACGACAAGACGCGCAAGCTCAAGGCCGTGATCAAGGATCCGCGCCTCGTCACGCCGACCGGCAAGTTCAACCTCTACAACACCGTGCACGACGTCTACTGACGTCCGCCGCCGCCCGGCCGCGCCGGGCGGTTTTGCAGGCCGCCCCGACCGGGCGGCGCGCAAAACCGAAAGGAGACGCGCATGCGCACCCGTACCGCGACACGCACCGCATCCCGCCCGCATCCCGCCCACGTCTTCCTGCTCAGGCTGGGCGCGCTCGCCGGCCTCGGCGTCGCCGCCCTGGCGCTGTCCGCGATGATGCACCCGGTTCTGGCCGCCGCGCCCTCGCTCGAACGCCAGCACAGCCTGATCCGCTTCGTGCGGCAGGAATGCGGCTTCTGCCACGGCCTCACGCTGGGCGGCGGCCTGGGCTCGCCGCTCACCGCCGAGGCGATGCGCGCGCGGCCGGCGGACGTGCTCGCCGCCGTCATCCTGCACGGCATTCCAGGCACCGCGATGCCGCCGTGGTCGCCCTACCTCAGCGCGGCCGAAACCGACTGGATCGTCGAGCAACTGCAACAGGGATTCCCGCAATGAAAACCCGTCTGTTTCTGGCCGCGCTGCTGAGCGTCGGCCTCCTCGCCGCCCACGCGGCCGAACCGCGCGGCACCGGCGATCTCGGTCTCGCCGTCGAACGCGCCACCGGCAGCGTGCTGCGCCTCGACACCACGCGCCGGCAATCGATCGGCCGCACCGAGGGCCTGGGCGACCTCTCGCACGCTTCCGTCGTGTTCTCGCGCGACGAGCGCTACGCCTACGTGTTCGGCCGCGACGGCGGGCTCACCAAGCTCGACATGCTCGACGGCCGCATCGCGAAGCGGGTGATCCAGTCGGGCAACGCCATCGGCGGCGCGATCTCGCAGGACGGCCGCTGGATCGCTGTGGGCAACTACACGCCCGGCGGCGTGAAGATATTCGACGCCGACAGCCTCGAACTCGCGGTCGACATTCCCACCGGCTCCAAGGTCGTCGGCCTGGAGGATGCGCCGGGCAACCGCTTCGTCTTCAGCCTGTGGGACAAGGGCGAAATCTGGGTCGCCGATCTGTCCGAAGATCCCAAACAGCCGAAGCTCACCAAGTTCGCCGGCATCGGCACCCAGCCCTACGACGCGCTGGTCTCGCCCGACGGCCGCTGGTACGTCGCCGGGCTCTACGGCGAGAACGGCCTCGCGGTGCTCGACCTGTGGAACCCCGAAGCCGGCGTGAAGCGCGCGCTGCCGGACTACGGCCGCGGCGAGGAAAAACTGCCGGTCTACAAGATGCCGCATCTGGAAACCTGGGCCGTGGTCGGCAACCTCGCCTTCATCCCCGGCGTCGGCCGCCACGAAGTCGTCATCGTCGACGTCTCGACCTGGAAGCAGATCGGCGTGATCCCGGTCGCCGGCCAGCCGGTGTTCGTGATGGCGCAGCCGGACGGCCGCCGCCTGTGGATCAACTTCGCCTTCCCGCATTACGACACGGTGCAGATCGTCGACGTGCCCACGCAGCAGATCGTGCGCACGCTGACGCCCGGCAAGGCCGTGCTGCACATGGAATTCACGCCGCGCGGCGAGGCGGTGTGGCTGTCGGTGCGCGACGGCAACCGGCTGGAAATCTACGACACCGCGCGCTTCGAGAAACGGGCCGAGCTGCCCGCCGAACAGCCGAGCGGGATTTTCTTCACGGCGCGCGCGCACAGGATGGGGTTATGAAGCTCACCGATTCCGAATTCAGCCTGTTGAACGACTGGCAACGCGATTTCCCGCTGGTCGAGCGTCCCTACGCCGTGCTCGCCGAGAAGCTCGGCACCAACGAGGCGAGCGTGCTGCGCACGCTGAGCCGGCTGACCGAGCGCGGCCACGTCTCGCGCATCGGCGCGGTGTTCCGCCCGAACGTGCTGGGCGCGAGCACGCTCGCCGCGGTGGCCTGTCCGCCGGCGCGCATCGAGGCGGTGGCGCGCCTGATCGATGCGTATCCCGAGGTGAACCACAACTACGAGCGCGAGCACCGCTACAACCTCTGGTTCGTCGTCGTCGCGCCGACCCGCGCGGACGTGACGGCCGTGCTGGACGGCATCCGGCGCGGCACCGGCCTCGCGCCGCTCGATCTGCCGATGCTGGCCGATTTCCACATCGACCTCGGCTTCGACCTGGCAGGCGGCAAGCCAGGCTCGGGACGCGCGCCCCACTTCGACAGCGCGGGCCGGGCGGTGGATGCGGCCGCGCTGCGCGCGCATCTCCAGTCCGCCGACTATTGCCTCGCGGCGGCGCTGGAAGAAGGCCTGCCGCTGACGCCGTATCCGTTCGCGCAGCTCGCCGCGCGCTGCGGTCTCGACGAGGCGGCCTGCATCGCGCGCATCGCCGAGCTGCAGGCGCATTCCATCATCCGCCGCTTCGGCGTGGTGGTGCGCCACCGCGAACTCGGCTACACCGCCAACGCGATGGTGGTGTGGGACGTGCCCGACGCGCGCATCGAATCGGTCGGTCGCCGGCTCGCCGCACAGCCCGCCGTCACGCTGTGCTACCAGCGTCCGCGCCGTCTGCCCGGCTGGCCGTACAACCTGTTCTCGATGGTGCACGGCCGGGACCGCGCAAGCGTCCTGGCCGAGCTCGACGCAATGCGCGCCGCACTCGGCCTCGACGATCTGCCCTGCCAGCCGCTGTTCTCGCGCCGCCGCTTCAAGCAGTGCGGCGCGCGCTACGCCAGCCTCGCCCGGACCGCCTGATGGACGCCCCGCTCGACGCGCTCGACCGCCGCATCGTCAACACCCTGCACGGCGGCTTTCCGCTGTGCGACGCGCCCTACGCCGCCGTCGCCGCCCGGCTCGGCATCGGGGAGGCCGAGCTGATCCGCCGCCTCGAACGCATGCTGGCGGACCGGGTGCTGACCCGCTTCGGTCCGCTCTACAACGCCGACCGCCTGGGCGGCGCCAGCGTGCTCGCCGCCCTGTCGGTGCCCGAGGCCGATTTCGAATGCGTGACCGATCTGGTCAATGCCGAGCCCGAAATCGCCCACAACTACCGCCGCGAACACGATCTCAACATGTGGTTCGTCGGCGCGGCGGAATCGCCCGAAAAGGTCGAAGCCGCGTTCCGCCGCATCGAGGCGGCCACCGGCCTGCCCGTGCACCGCTTTCCCAAGGAACGCGAATACTTCGTCGAACTGAAGCTCACGGCATGAATCGTCCGCGCGAACCTCTGCTGCCCGACGCCACCGATCTGGCGCTGATCCGCGCCACGCAGGACGGCCTGCCGCTGACGCCGCGGCCCTACCACGTGCTCGCCGCCGCGCTCGGCATCCCGGCGGCGGAAGTCATGCGGCGTCTGGAAACGCTGCTCGACGCCGGCGTCATCCGCCGCATCGGCGCCGTGCCCAATCACTACGCCCTGGGCTACCGGGCCAACGGCATGTCGGTGTGGGACGTGGACGACGCGCAGGTGGACGCGCTCGGCGCGGCCGTCGGCGCCCTGCCCTTCGTCAGCCATTGCTACCGCCGCCCGCGCGCCGGCGCCGCGTGGCCCTACAACCTCTTCGCCATGGTGCACGGCAGGAGCCGCGACGAAGCCGCCGTCCGGCTCGAACACATCGCCCGCGTGCTGGGGCCGGCTTGCCGCGCGCACGACGTGCTCTACAGCAGCCGCATCCTGAAAAAAACCGGATTGCGCATAGGAGCCTGATATGTTCCGCGTCAGCCAGTTCATGCATGAACTTGTCCATCCGACGCCCATCGGGCCGAAGCGGACGCCGCCGGGCCCGGTGGTGATCTGGAACCTGGTGCGCCGCTGCAACCTCACCTGCAAGCACTGCTATTCGATTTCCGCCGACAAGGACTTTCCCGGCGAGCTGTCGACCAACGCGGTGTTCCGCACGCTGGAAGACCTGAAGGCCGCGCGCGTGCCGGCGGTGATCCTGTCCGGCGGCGAGCCGCTGCTGCGGCCGGACATCTTCGACATCGGCCGCCGCGCCAAGGCGATGGGCTTCTACGTCGGGCTGTCGTCCAACGGCACGCTGGTGAACGCCGCGAACGTGGCCGCCATCGCTGAAACCGGCTTCGACTACGTCGGCATCAGCCTCGACGGGCTGCGCGCGACGCACGACGTCTTCCGCCGCAAGGCCGGCGCCTTCGACGCCGCGCTCGCCGGCATGCGCCTGTGCAAGGCGGCCGGCGCCAAGGTCGGCATGCGCTTCACGCTGGCGCAGGAAAACGCGCACGATTTCCCGGCGCTCCTCGACCTGATGGAAGACGAAGGCATCGACAAGTTCTACCTGTCGCATCTCAACTATGCCGGGCGCGGCAACCGCAATCGCAAAGGCGACGCGCACTTCGCCACCACGCGCGCGGCGATGGACCTGCTCTTCCAGCGCGCCTGGGACGCCGCGCACGCCGGCCGCGCAAGCGAATTCGTCACCGGCAACAACGACGCCGACGGCGTCTACCTGCTGCACTGGGCGGCGGCGCGCTTCCCGGAGCGCTACGAGTCCATCCACGCCAGGCTCGAACAATGGGGCGGCAACGCCTCGGGCGTGCACGTCGCCAACATCGACAACCTGGGCGACGTGCACCCGGACACGATGTGGTGGAACTATCCGCTCGGCAACGTGCGCACGCGGCCCTTCGGCGAGATCTGGGCCGACGCGTCCGATCCGCTGATGGCCGGCCTGAAGCAGTCGCCGCGCCCCGTGGGCGGACGCTGCGCCGCCTGCGCGCACCGCGCGATCTGCAACGGCAACACGCGCGTGCGCGCCTGGCAGACCACCGGCGATTTCTGGGCCGAAGATCCCGGCTGCTATCTCGACGACGACGAAATCGGCCTTGTTCCGGCCGCCCTGGAAATCACATGAAACCGCATCGACTGTCCCTCGCCTGCGCGCTCGCGCTCGGATTCGCCTCGGCCCAGGCCGCGCCCGAGCCGGAAAAGCTCTACGCCGCGCACTGCCTCGCCTGCCACGCGCCCAACCGGCTCGGCGGCATGGGGCCGACCCTGCTGCCCGAATCGCTGGCGCGCCTGAAGAAGGCCGACGCCTACAAGATCATCGCCGAAGGCCTGCCGGCGACGCAGATGCCCGGCTTCGGCGCCGCGCTCACGCCGGAGGAAATCCAGGCGCTCACCGACTGGATCTACACGCCCAACAGCATTCCGCCGAAATGGGACGCCGCCGACATCGCGGCATCGCACATCGTCAACGCGGAAAACCTCGACCTGCCCGCCAAGCCGGTATTCGCGGCCGACCCCGGCAACGTGACCCTGGTGGTCGAGCACGGCGACCACCACATCAGCGTGCTCGACGGCGACACGATGACGCCCTTCCATCGCTTCGCCACCCGCTACGCCCTGCACGGCGGCCCCAAGTTCACGCCCGACGGACGCTACGTCTACTGGGCCAGCCGCGACGGCTGGATCACCAAGTACGACCTGTGGAACCTGAAGACGGTGGCGGAAGTGCGCGCCGGCATCAACACGCGCAACGTCGCGGTGTCGTCCGACGGCCAGACCGTGATGGTCGCCAACTACCTGCCGCACACGCTGGTCGCGCTGTCCGGCAAGGATCTGTCGCTGGTCAAGGTGATCCCGGTGGCCGGCGCGAACGGCAAGACCTCGCGCGTCTCCGCCGTCTACGACGCCCGTCCGCGCGCGAGCTTCGTCGCCGCATTGAAGGATCTGCCCGAAGTCTGGGAAATCCCCTACGGCGGCGCGTCAGCGGCGGCGCCCGCCGCGACGCCGCTGTCCGTGCGCCGGATCGAGGCGGACCATATCCTCGACGACTTCTTCTTCGACCAGGATTACCAGCATCTCATCGGCGCCTCGCGCGACGTGCCCCGGGGCGAGGTCATCGACCTGAACGCGGGCCGCAAGATCGCCGACCTCGACATTCCCGGCATGCCGCACCTCGGCTCCGGCATCACCTGGGACTGGACCGACAAGGACGGCGTCGTGCATCCGGTGATGGCCTCGCCCAACCTCAAGGACGGCCACATCCAGGTCATCGACATGAAGACGTGGAAGACGCTCAAGGTCATCCCCACCGCCGGCCCCGGCTTCTTTCTGCGCAGCCACGAGAACACGCCCTACGCCTGGGCCGACGTGTTCTTCGGCAAGAACCGCGACGTCATGCACGTCATCGACAAGCGCACGCTCGAAATCGTCGCCGATCTCCGGCCGGAGCCGGGCAAGACCGCCACGCACGTGGAGTTCGACCGCTACGGCAAATACGCGCTGGTCTCGCTGTGGGAGAAGGACGGCGCCCTGATCGTCTACGACGCGGCGACCCTGAAAGAGGTCAAGCGCCTGCCGATGAAGCGCCCGGTGGGCAAGTACAACGTGTGGAACAAGACGCGGCTGTCGGCGGGAACGAGCCACTGAACGAGCGTCGATCCGGCGGCGTCAGCCCGGCTTGCCGTCCACCCGCGCGCGCAGCAGCACCGGCGCGTAGACGGCCACAAAGACGAGATAGGCCGCGATCCACAGGCCGCCCGAGAGCTGCCACGCCAGGGGTTCGGCGGCCGGCGACGCGAGCGGCAGGGCGACGCGGGCCAGCGCGGCGAGGTTGAGCACGGCGAAGGCCCAGGCCATGACGGTCGCGGCTTCGAGCCGGCGGCCGGTATGGCCGAGCGACACGCGCGCCATCATGCCGAGGATCAGTCCGCCCATCGCGCCGACGGTGAAGGCGTGCACGGCGAGCGACTGCGGCAGCATGCCGGCGGCCGCCAGGGCGAGCAGCGCGAAGGCCGCGACGATCCAGCCGTAGCCCAGGTGCAGCACCCACAGGAGCGGCACCGCCCACAGGCGGCGGTTCTGCCAGCCGGCCAGGCGCACGCCGTTGACGACCGCGGCCGCGGCGGCGGTAATGGCGAGCGGCGCGCCTTCGGGCGCCGCCATCCAGACGGCCGCGACCGCCACGACGGACAGCGGCGCGAGCCATTCGACCCACGTCCAGCGGCGCGCCCGGCTTTGCACGCGGTTGTCCGTGAAATAGGGAATCACCCGCCCGCCCATCGCCACCATCATCAGCACGACGAACATGAGACCCAGCATCAGCCCGGCGTGCGCCGTGTGCCGCGCAAGACCCGCGAACTCGGCGTGCATCAGCGCATTGGCCACGGTCAGGCCGAGCAGCATGAGCGGAAAAGGCGCGTTGTTCGGCTGGCCGACCTTGAGGATGGGCCGCATGACGAGCGCGCCGGCGATCGGCAGAAAAGCCAGATCGAGGGCCGCCGTCAGCAGCGGCGGCACGCCGGGCAGCAGGAAGGCGACGCGAGCCGCGAGCCACAGCACGAACAGGGCGGCCAGCGGCGCACCGCGCGTCATCGGAACCGAAGTCCAGTTCTGCACGGCGGTGAGCAGGAAGCCGGCGATCACGGCGCCGGCGAAGCCGAACAGCATTTCGTGCGCGTGCCAGATCGTGGCCGCATAGGCCGCCGGCGGCGCGTACAGCCCGGCCAGCGCCAGCAACCACAGGGCCATCAGCAGCACGGCATGCACCCCCGCGCCGAGGAAGAACGGGCGGAAGCCCAGTCCGAACGGCGCCCAGCCCAAGGGCCTGGCGGGCGCCGGCTGTTCGAGGGTGTAGAGCGCCACGGCTCAGACGTGGGTGAACAGATACAGCAGCCCGAAATGCAGCACGATGAAAATCAGCACGATGGTGGCGACGGCCGCGTTCTCGCTTTTCTCGAAGATCTGTTGCAGTTTCATGCGCCTGCTCCTGTCGCTGTGGGAATGGCGCAATTGTATGCCCGGCCGGCGCGGCCGGGCTTGATGCGGGTCAAGCGCCGGCCGGCGCAAAAAAACGCCGCCCGAGGGCGGCGGAAGATTCCCGTGTATCAGGGGAGACCAGACACGGGACGGAAGCTCAGGCCGGCTGCATGCTTTCGGTGTGAAGCTGGGCGACGGGCCGCGTCTCGCGCTTGCCGATGGTGAGCAGATCCCATACCAGCAGGATGTAGCCGATGGAGAAGAGGTAACCCGAAATCTGCCGCCACTTCATCGCCTGCACGAACCAGGGGTGCGACTGCGCGGCGAAGTAGCCGACCCAGGACGAGCCCTCGATGGCGCGTTCGATCTGCGACTGCTCGTAGCCCGCGATGAGCAGCGCCATCGTCATGCCGATCATGCCGCTCCACAGGAAAAACATCGACCACTTCCACTTCCAGCCGCCGACGAGGTTGCCGCTCATCCACACGTTGCCGCGCGACTTCTGCGCCGCCAGGTAGAAGAAGGCGATGATCGCGGTGGCGTAGGCGCCGAAGAAGGCGAGGTGGCCGTGCGAGGCGGTCCACTGCGTGCCGTGGGTATAGAGGTTGATCTGCGGCAGGGTGTGCATGAATCCCCACACGCCGGCGCCGAAGAAGTTGCCCGCGGCCTGCGCGATGGTCCAGGACAGCGCGGGATGGTTGCTGTTCTTCAGGCGATGCACGCCGGAATCGAACACCGCATGCACGACCATGGCGACCAGGGGAATCGGCTCCAGCGCGGAGAAGAAGCCGCCGATGGTGAGCCAGTACTGCGGCGTGCCGATCCAGAAGTAGTGGTGGCCGAGACCGAGGATGCCGGAACCGAACATCAGCGCGACCTCGATGTAGAGCCAGGTCTCGACGATCTTGCGGCGCACGCCGAGCGTGGTGATCAGCATGTAGGCCATGATGCAGCCGACCAGCACTTCCCAGGTGGCTTCCACCCACAGATGGATCACCCACCACCACCAGAACTGGTCGACGGAGATGTTGGGCGTATAGAACATGCCGGCGAAATAGAGCCCGAACAGCGCCAGCAGGTCCAGCACCAGCACGCCGCCGATGCCGGTGTAGCGCCCTTTCGAGAAGGTGGCGGCGACGTTGAAGAAGAAGACGAGCACGGCGACGACGATGCCGATGTCGGCCCAGCGCGGCGCCTCGATGTACTCGCGCCCTTCGTTGATGAGCCAGATCGACTTCATCTCGGCCGGCCCCACCTGCACCAGCAGATAGACCAGGACGACGACGACGACGGCCAGCGTGAGCACCCAGAATATGAGATTGCCCAGCCCCAGGCCGACCACCGGATGGTCGGCCTCTTCTTCGATCATCCAGTAGACGCCGCCGATGAAGCCGTAGAGCATCCACACCACCAGCGCGTTGACGTGCAGGGTGCGATTGACCGAAAAGTCGATCACCTGGAACAGGAAATCGGGAAACAGGTACTGCAGTCCGGCGAACAGGCCGAACAGCACCTGTGCGCCGAACAGGGCGAGCGAGACGGTGAAATACTTCATCGCCAGCTTCTGCCCGCCGTTCAGGTTGGCGGTATCGAAAACTCCCAGGGCAGCCATGTCGTTCTCCTTAGTTTTGAGCGGGCGCGTCGGACTGGTCGATCGCCTTGAAATTGTGCGGGAAGCCCAGCGTGTTGATGGCGCTCATCCACTTGAGGAAGGCCACGGTCGCACGCGCCTCCTCCTCGGTGATGCCGAGATTGGGCATGCGGCGGCCGAGGCCGTTGTGCAGCCGGTCCTGCGGATTCATGAGGAAGTCGACCATCTGCTGCTCGCGCACTTCCTTCGAGCCCCACGACGGGTCGAGCCAGGACTTGGTGAGGTCGGGCGCGTAGTAGGCGCCGTTGCCGAGCAGGGTGTGGCATGCCATGCAGTTCTTGGCCTGCGTGTTGAGCTTGCCCTTGGACACCAGCGCCTTGGCCTCGTCCTCGGTGAGCTTCTTGCCGAACAGCGGTTCCTCGGGGCCGATCACCGGGAGGTAGCGGTTCTGCGCCTCGTCGAACTGGTAGTCGACGCGCTGGTTGATGATGGAATAGCCCGGCACCTGCTTGCCGCCGGCCTGGATGTACGACATGCTGTCGAAGGTCAGAAAGATCAGCATCACGAACGAACCGCCCGTGATCCAGGCGGCACTCTTGCGCCACAGCGATGGGGACGCCCACCAGGCTTCTTGCGTCATGGTGTCTACTCCTCAGGGTTGAAAAAAGCGGGTGGGCCGGGATTCCGGCACGTCGTGGTCTTGTTCTTCTTCGTCGTGGGTGCGCACGCACAGATGCCAGATGCCGTGCGGCGCGACCAGGTAGCCGACCAGCATCAGCACGACCACCACGCTCCAGAAGCCGCCGTCGAGCAGGTTGGCCGCGCGCGCCAGCAGCAGCGCCGACACGGCGAGCCCGCCGTACGCGAGGTAGGCCAGCGGTATCAGCCGCGGGACGTTCTTCACGCGCGCATAGGCGAACAGCAGCGCGTACAGGCCGCCGCACAGGATCACCAGCGCGGCCGTGAAGAAGACGGTGAAGAAATCCGCCAGCGCGACGGGCTCGATCATGACGCCCTCCGGTCTCGATTCGGCGAGCGGTGCGGCAATGCGGCTTGGGGTCTCACGGCGTTCTCCTCTACAGGCTGGCGGGGCCATGCTATCGGGACGAAGCGCAACCGCTCTTGATCCGGGTCAAGCTCCGGACCTGGCGGTCTTCAGATAGGTATATACGATGCAGGCGCGCCCGGAAAGTCAGCGCGCCGCGGCGCCCGGCGGAATGGGCGTCTCGGGCGTGACGCGGATCCTGAACCGGATGCGGTCGCTCGTGCCGATCATCCGGCTGCGCACGAGGTCGGCCGCGCCGATGCGCACCGGATGGTAGTGATCGCGCTCGACGCGGAGCGCGACCGGCGCGGCCCCGCCCGCCATCTCCACCGAGAACGCATAGTCGCCCGGCGGCAGCGCCAGCGTCAGACCGTGGCGCGCAGGCCGGAGGTTCGGCCATTTCTGCGTCGAGCCGGCGAAGACGCGCCTGCCGCCTTCGATGCGGTATACCTGCGCGCCGACGTGCAGTTCGCCATAGGCCGGATCGTCGGCGGGGATGTAGAACGCGACGTAGCCCCTGGGGCCCGCGTCGTAGGCGCCGGCGTCGCGCGGCGCGTCGCAGCCGGCCAGCAGCGCGCCGGCGAGCAGGCAAGCGGTCGAGTACAGGCGGGCGTTCATGTCATTTCCAGTTCGCAGGCCGGGTGCGCCGATCCCGGATCGGGCGGGCGGTCATTGTCGCAGCAATGCGCCGGGGCGGGCTCAACGCGTCGCGTCGGCCCAGTTGTTGGGCGTCTCGTAGAGCCGCACGCGTTCCAGCCGGAACCGGGCCCCGCAGGACTCGGCGTAGGCCGCGTCCAGGATGCGGAAGGCCTCGGCCGCGAGATTTTCCGCGGTCGGCACGAAGGGCAGCACGACCGTCTTGTGGCCGGGCAGCGTCGCGAGAAACGCGACCACCGCGCTGTCGCCGGCATGCGCCAGGAAGGCGTGATCCCACTTGTCCACCAGTTCGCGCAGGGCGATCGCCTTCACGTCGGAGAAGTCCGTCACCATGCCTTCGTCCGACGCGCCTTCCGTACTTGCCGGCTCGCCCGCAAGCGTGATCTCGAGGGTGTAGCGATGGCCGTGCAGATGCCGGCACTGGCTGGCGTGGTTGGGAATGCGGTGGCCGGCGTCGAACGCCAGCCGGCGGGTGATGCGCAGGTTCATGCCCCGGCCGCCGCGCAGGCGCGCTTTTCGCCGGTGAGGAAATAGTCGATCAGATCGCGCACGGACCGGATCGCGTCGCCGAAGGGCAGCGATTCCGAACCGCGGAAGAACAGGCCTTTGCTGACGTCGCCCTTCAGGGCCGCGACGAGCTGGGAATCGATGCAGAACTGGCCGGCCTGGGCGATGCCGTCGCGCAAGCCGCATTGCGTGAGGCAGTGCAGGCCGATGGCGCAGCGCGCCGGGTCGGCCTTGGCGCAGGCCTGCAGGCGGCTCTCGCGCCGCAGGTAGTTGGCGAGCCAGGGCGTTTTCACCGCACGCGCCGGCAGGCCCGCCACGCTCATGAAAGTGACGATGTCCTCGGGGCGGGCATCGAGAAGCACGCGCTTGAAATTGGGATGCGCGTCGCCTTCCTCGGTGACGGCGAAGGCGGTGCCGATCTGCACGGCGGCCGCGCCCAGGGCGAGCGCGGCGCGCAGCTTCTCGTGGCTGTTGATGCCGCCGCCGACGATGAGCGGGATACGGTCGCGCGCGATCTTCATCTCGTCGAACAGCGCGAAGACGGCGGGCAGGACCTCGGCGAAATCGAACCGGGCATGCTCGAGTTGGGCCGGGTTCGGCGCGCCGAGATGGCCGCCCGCGTAACGCGGATGCTCGATCACGATGGCGTCCGGCAGGCGTCCCCTGCGCGCCCATTTCTTCAGCACGATGGCGACGCCGCGCGCGTCCGACAGGATCGGAATCAGCGCGACCTCGGGATGATCGGCCGCCAGCTCGGGCAGGTCGAGCGGCAGTCCCGCGCCCATCACGATGGCCTGCGCGCCCGATGCGCAGGCCTGCCGCACGTAGGCCGCATGCGCATCCACCGCCTTCATCACGTTGACAGCGACCAGGCCGCGTCCGCCGGCCAGTTCGAGCGCGGCGCGAATCTCCCGGTCGAGCGCGACGAGATTGAAGCGGTCGAGCGTTTCCTGTTCCCGCACGCCGCGCGCCTGCGCCATCAGATCGGCATGGTGGTGCCGCAGATCGATGCTCGCGATGGTGCCCATCGCGCCGGCGGCGGCCACCGCACCCGCCAGACGATGCGCCGAGACGCCCACGCCCATGCCGCCCTGCACGATGGGCAGCAGCGCGCGACCGCGAATGGCGAAGGAGGGTGGAGCATTCATGCGTCGATCCGGCGGCATCGAAAGCCGCATTATACCAATCTCATGACCTTTATATCCTTTTACCGCGTGTGGTGAAACAGCCGGCGCCGGGGTTCACCGGCCGCCGCCCAGGACCTGTTAACGCTATTCTGGCGCCTGCGTTGCCGCGCCAAAATAGCGTTAACAGGCCCTAACCCCTACAATGTCGGGCTCTTCCACGCTGATCTCCCCCGTTCCGTTCCGCCATGTTCACCGGCATCATCCAGGCCATCGGCCGCATACACGAGTACGAAGCGCGCGGCGCCGACGCGCGCATGGTCATCGCGTGCGGCGGACTCGATCTGTCCGACGTGGCGCCGGGCGACAGCATCGCGGTAAACGGCGTGTGCCTGACGGCGGTGACGCTCACCGCCGCCGGCTTCACGGTCGACGTATCCGCCGAGACGCTGCGCTGCACCGAGGGCTTCATGCCCGGCGCCGAGGTCAATCTGGAAAAAGCCCTGCGGCTGGCCGACCGGCTCGGCGGACATCTCGTATCGGGCCACGTCGACGGCGTGGGCGCCGTGCGCCGCTTCGAGCCGGCGGGCGAATCCCATCATCTGGAAATCGAGGCGCCGGACGATCTCGCGCGCTACATCATCCGCAAGGGCTCGATCACGGTGAACGGCGTGTCGCTGACCGTCAACGCGGTACACGCGGCGCGCTTCGCGCTCAATCTGATCCCGCACACGTTGGAGATGACGACGCTGAAGCACCTGAAACCCGGCAGCCGCGTCAACCTCGAAGTCGACATGATCGCGCGCTACGTCGAGCGCATGACCCAATTCGCCCACTCCACCGATAAAGACTGACTTCATGAGCCTTGCCCCCACCCCCGAAATCATCGAAGAACTGAAGGCCGGCCGCATGGTCGTGCTGGTCGACGAGGAGGACCGCGAGAACGAGGGCGATCTGGTCATGGCCGCCGAGCACGTCACGTCCGAGGCGATCAATTTCATGGCCAAGCATGGCCGCGGACTCATCTGCCTCACCTTGACTCCGGCCCGCTGCGAACAGCTCGGCCTGAAGCAGATGGTGTCCGACAACCAGACGCCGCACGGCACCGCCTTCACCGTCTCGATCGAAGCGGCCGAAGGCGTGACCACCGGCATTTCGGCGGCCGACCGCGCCGTCACCATCCAGGCCGCGGTAAACCGGGAAGCCCGGCCCGGCGACATCATCCAGCCCGGCCACATCTTTCCGCTGCGCGCCCAGCCCGGCGGCGTGCTGACGCGCGCCGGCCACACCGAGGCCGGCTGCGACCTCGCCGCGCTGGCGGGACTGGAACCGGCCGCCGTGATCTGCGAGATCCTCAAGGACGACGGCACGATGGCGCGGCTGCCCGACCTGATCCCCTTCGCGCGGGAACACGGCCTGAAGATCGGCGCCATCGCCGACCTGATCCGCTACCGCAGCCAGACCGAAAGCCTCGTCGAACGCGTCGCCGACCGCCTCGTGCAGACCGTTTACGGCGCCTTCCGGCTCATCGCCTACCATGACACCTGCACCAAGGAAACGCATCTCGCCCTGGTCAAGGGCGAAATCCACGCCGACGCCGAAACGCTGGTGCGCGTGCACGAGCCGCTCTCGGTGATGGATTTTCTCGACGTGACCGGCGGCGGCCATTCCTGGCCCATCCTCGGCGCGATGGAGCGCATCGCCGAGTCGCAGTCGGGCGTGATCGTGCTGCTGCACCGGCCGGAAACCGCCGACGCGCTGCTCGAACGCATCAACCCGCCGCCCGCCGCGCAACGCAAATACACCCTGCGCGACTACGGCATCGGCGCACAGATCCTGCGCGACCTCGGGGTCGGCAAGATGCGGCTCCTGGCCAGCCCGCGCAAGATGCCGGCGATGGACGGCTTCGGCCTGGAAGTCACGGGTTATCTCGACAAGGCCTGATCAGAAAGGACATACGCACATGGGAAACAACGCCAGCATCAACGAACTCGATCCGGTCTACAACGGCAAGGGACTCCGCATCGGCATCGTCATGAGCCGCTTCAACAAGGACATCTGCGAAGGCCTGCTGTCGGCCTGCGAAGCCGAGCTCGACCGCCTCGGCGTCGCGCGGGAGGACGTGCTGCTGGTCGACGTGCCCGGCGCGCTCGAACATCCGCTGGCGCTGCAGAAGATGGCGCAGTCCGGCAGGTACGACGCGCTCGTCGCCCTCGGCGCGGTCGTGCGCGGCGAGACCTACCATTTCGAGATCGTCGCCAACGAATCCTCGCGCGGCATCCTCGACGTGCAACTGGAGACCGGCGTACCCGTCGCCAACGCGATCCTCACCGTGGACAGCGAAGAGCAGGCGCACGCGCGCATGGCGGAAAAAGGGCGCGACGCCGCGCGCGTGGCCATCGAAATGGCCAACCTGATGAAACGCCTCTGACATGGCGGGCTCCCGCAAGCTCGCGCGCGAATTCACGCTGCAGGGCCTGTACGCCTGGCGGGTGGGCGGCGCCGACGTCACGCTCATCGCCGCCAACCTCAAGGAAGACGAGCAGTTCAGGCGCGTCGACGAAACCCATTTCCGCACCCTGCTGTACGGCGTGCTGAAAGAGGAGGACATGCTGAGCGCGCGCCTCGCGCCGCTGCTCGACCGCCCCATCGACGAACTGTCGCCCATCGAGCGCGGCATTCTGCTCATCGGCGCCTACGAACTGCTGCATTGCCCGGACGTGCCCTTGCGCGTCGTCATCAACGAAGGCGTCGAACTCGCCAAGAAGTTCGGCGGCACCGACGGCCACAAGTACGTCAACGGCGTGCTCGACAAGCTGGGGCGCGAGGTGCGGACGGTGGAGGCTAGGGACTAGGGGTTAGGATTCAGGGGCCAGGGGGCTTTGTGCGGCTGCGCTGCGCCTCACGAATTCATGGAACGCGGCGCAGCCGCACAAGCCCCCTAATCCCTAGCCCCTGAATCCTGACCCCTGACTATGGAATTCGACCTCATCGCCCGTCACTTCACCCGCCCCGCGCCGAGCGCGGCGCTGGGCGTGGGCGACGACTGCGCGTTGCTCGCGCCCACGCCCGGCATGCAGCTCGCCGTCACGTCCGACATGCTGCTCGAAGGCCGCCATTTCATGCCGCAGGACAGCCCGGCCGGCCTCGGCCACAAATCGCTCGCGGTGAATCTGTCCGACCTCGCCGCGATGGGCGCGACGCCGCGCTGGGCCACGCTGGCGATCGCGCTGCCCGCGGCGGACGACGTCTGGCTCGCCGCCTTCGCGCGCGGCTTCTTCCGCATGGCCGACCTGCACGGCGTCGAACTCGTCGGCGGCGACACCACGCGCGGCCCGCTCGCCTTCAGCATCACCGCCATCGGCGAAGTCCCGCCCGGACAGGCGCTGCGCCGCGACGGCGCGCGCGTCGGCGACGACGTATGGGTATCGGGCGTCATCGGCTCCGCCGCGATGGCGCTCGCCTACCGGCAGGGACGGCTGTTCATGAAACAGATCGACGCCGCCCAGGTGCTGCCCGCGCTCTACCTGCCGACGCCGCGCGTGGCGCTGGGGATCGCGCTGCGCGGCCTGGCGACCAGCGCGATCGACGTTTCCGACGGCCTCGCCGCCGATCTGGGGCACATCCTCGAACGCTCTAGGGTCGGCGCCGTGCTCGAATTCGACGCCCTGCCCCTGCTGCCGGCCACGCGCCAATACCTGCACGAAGCGGCGGCCCGCGACGCCGTGCTCGCGGGCGGCGACGACTACGAGCTCTGCTTCACCGCGCCGGCCAACCGGCGCGACGCCGTGCTCGCCGCCGCCGCGCAGGCGAACACGGCGGTCACGCGCGTCGGCCGCATCGTCGCCGAAGCCGGCCTCGCGGTCGTCGATGCCGACGGCCGCGCCCTGCCGCTGGAACGCACCGGACATGACCACTTCGCGCCCTGACCCGGCTTTTCTCCTCCGCCACCCGGCCCACCTGATCGCCTTCGGCTTCGGCGCCGGGCTTGCGCCGAAGGCGCCGGGCACGGCCGGCACCGTGCTCGGGCTGCCGCTGTTCTGGGCCGTCGCCGCGCTGGCGCCGGACCTGCCCGCGCGCCTCGCCCTGCTCGCCGCCGCCTTCCTACTCGGCGTCTGGGCCTGCGCGCGCGCGGGCCGCGCGCTCGGCGTGGCCGACCACGGCGGCATCGTCTGGGACGAGATCGTGGCCTATGCGCTGGTGCTGCTTTTCACCCCGCCCGGCTGGCTCTGGATCGCGCTGGCCTTTGCGCTCTTCCGCCTGTTCGATATCCTGAAACCCTGGCCGATCCGCTTTTTCGACACGCGCCTGAAAAACGGTTTCGGCGTGATGTTCGACGACCTGCTGGCGGCCGCTTATGCGATCGCGGTTTTGAAAGGGATGGAATGGCTCGCGTAAGCGACGACGAATTGCTCGAACTGGCCGGCGAACTCGGCCGGAAGCTGCACGCGCGCGGCTGGATGCTCGCCACCGCCGAATCCTGCACCGGCGGCTGGATCGGCGAAGTGCTGACGGCGATCCCCGGCAGCTCCGCCTGGTACGAGCGCGGCTTCATCACCTACGCCAACGCCGCCAAGATCGAACTGCTCGGCGTGCCGCCCGACACCCTCGCCGCCTACGGCGCGGTCTCCGAGGAAACCGCCCGCGCGATGGCGCACGGCGCACTCGTGCGCAGCCCGGTCCACGCCGCGCTGTCGGTGTCCGGCATCGCCGGCCCCGGCGGCGGCACGCGCGAGAAGCCGGTCGGCATGGTCTGCTACGGCTGGGCGCTCAACGACGGCACGCTGATGTCGTCCACCTGCCGGCTCGACGGCGACCGCGAGGAAATCCGCTCGCGCGCCGTGGCCGCCGCGCTCCGCGGAATGATCGAGCTGGTCGGCTAAGCGGACGATCTGCCGGCCCGCTGCCGCTCGCCGCTCACGCCATCACTTCCACACGGCCCGCGCATAACGCACACGCGTTCCCTCGGCGCCGCGATCCAGCCAGACCACGTGCAAGGCGCCGGTCTCGTCCAGCGCCGCCAGCGGATCGCTCTGTTCGCCCGGGCCGGCGGCGGCGGGCACCGCGACGTTGTCGCCGAAGCCCTCGCCCGTCCAGGTCGACAGCCACACGTCCGGCGTGCCGTCGCGCGCGTCGTCCCACACGGCCACGAGACGGTCGCCGCGGGCGGCGACCTTGGCGTGCCATTGCGACATGTTGTCGCCGAAGCTGTCCTGCACGCGCTGATTCCTGCCGAAGCGTCCGCCCGCGTCGAAGGCCACGTAGACGTCGTAGCCGGACAGGAAATCGCGCTTGTCGAGCCAGACCGCCGCGCTGCCGTCCGCGCCCCAGGGCGCCAGCGTCGGCCGCATCGCGCCGAGGCCCGCGCCGAGGCCGTCGACCCGGCCGCTCTTCTGGTCGCTGATGCGCGCCGCCGGCGCGAAGTCGAGCCCGCCCGCCGGCGCGCGGCTGCCGTAGGGCACGGTGTGCTTGTTCCGGCGGTCTTCCCAGACCGCGACGACGTCGCCGTTGGCGACCGCCGCAAGCGCCGGCCAGGCCTGTTCGTCGGCCGGTTCCGCCGCCTCGATGGGGCGTGCGGCGCGCACCGTCACCGCATCGCCGTCGATCGCCAGGGCCGCGACGACGATGCGCTTGAAACGCCCCGCCTGCTCGGCCCAGGCGGCGTAGGCCTGGTCGCCGCGCGTCGCCACGGTGGCCTGAACCGCCGCCGCGGCGCTCAGGCGCAGCGGCTTGCCGCCCGGCAGCACGCGCGCCCAGACCGCGCCGTCTTCCTCCCACGCGGCGAGGAAGCGGCCCGCGCCGCCAAGCGGCGCGATCGCGGGTTCGTAGCATTCGCCCGCGCTCAAGGCGGCCTCCGGGGCGAAGGCCGGTGCGGCGGCGGGCTTGAACGCCGCGTAGCAGCGCGGCGCGCCGCTGCGGTTGTCTTCCCACGCCACGCCGACCGTGCCGCCGGACACCGCGATACCCTGGCGGTTGGCCGATTCGACATGCGGGAAGACGGCCGCGCCGACCGCGGTGCTGACTTCGAGCGGCGCATCCCACTGCCAGGCCGCCTGCGCCGGCCCGGCCAGCAGGGCGAGCAGGAGAACGCCGGCGCGCCTCACGACTTGCCGCCCAGGAATTCGAGCAGCGTCTGCTTCTTGTAGAAACCGCCACGCACGTAGCGGTCGTAGTCGCGGAAATCCTGCACGGTCTTGAAGCCGGGTATCTGCACGATCTTCTCGCCCTGCGGCGTGAGATAGACGAAGAGCGGCGTGGCGAAGGCGTTCAGCCGCGTGCCGAGCTCGGCCTCGGTGATGCGCTCGCCGGTGGGCAGCGTGACCCGCTTGCCGGATTCCGCGTCGACGTAGACCAGCACGTAGTTGTCGCTGTACAGGGCCTTGAGTCCGGCATCGGAAAAGGTCTTCTTGTTGGTGTGGTCGCACCAGGCGCAGCCGTAGCGGCCGAAATAGAGAAAGATCGGTTTGCCGCTTTCCTTCGCGGCCTTGAGGCCCGCGTTGTAGTCGACGAAGGGATAGCCCTGGGGCGGATCGGCCCAGGCGGCGGTAGCGGCGACGCACGCCATGAACGCAGCGAGCAGGATGGTCTTCACGGTACGTCTCCTCTTGTAATGCGGTTCATTCTGATAAATTCGGGGGTCTTCGCAATCCTCTTTTCCGACCATATGTCCCACGATTCCGTTCGCATCGGCCTGGTTTCCGTCAGCGACCGCGCAAGTCAGGGCGTCTACGAAGACCAGGGCCTGCCCGCGCTGCAGGCCTGGTTCGGCGAGACCCTTTTCAATCCGGTCGAATACGCGACCCGGCTGATCCCCGACGAGCAGCCGCTGATCGAATCCACGCTGATCGCGCTCGCCGACGCGGAAAAATGCGCGCTGGTGCTGACCACCGGCGGCACCGGCCCCGCGCCGCGCGACGTGACGCCCGAGGCCACGCTGGCGGTGGCGCACAAGGTGCTGCCCGGTTTCGGCGAGGCGATGCGCGCGGTGTCGCTGAAATACGTGCCGACCGCGATTCTCTCGCGCCAGGTCGGCGTCACGCGCGGCGGCTGCCTCATCCTCAACCTGCCCGGCCAGCCCAAGGCGATCAAGGAAACGCTCGACGGCATCTTCGCCGCCGTGCCCTACTGCATCGACCTGATCGGCGGGCCCTATCTGGAAGCGCGTCCGGATACCGTCGCGGTGTTCCGGCCCAAGTCGGCGCTGCGCAAATAGTCAGCGCGCGCCGCCGAACCGGCGCGCGAAGGCGGCGTCGAGATTGATCTCGCGCGCGGTCTTCGCGCCGATCACGCACTGCGCCAGGCTGGCCGGCATCACCAGCCGTCCCGCGGCGTTCACGTAGCGTCCCGCCATGATCTCCGCCGCGCGCTGCGGCATGCCCTCGCCGAGCGTGGCGTCCGCCACGCCGTCCGGGTAGACCGGCTGGCCGCCCGGCCCGTACTTGTCCGTCGCCCCCAGCGTATGCAGCAGCTCGTGCGCGATGACGACGTTGTTCTGGCTGTCCTGGCGCGGATCGGCGAAAGCGTGGACCACACCGATCAGGCCCTTTTGCAGGCCGAGCGAATGTTCCAGCGCCACGCCGTCCTCGGGCGCGTGATACAGCACGAAGAGCTTGACCGTGCCGAACTGCGGCAGCCAGTGGTCCGACTGCCGGTAGACCCACAGGCGCAGCTTCAGGCTCCACCACACGGTTGCGAGGACATTGCCGCCGCGCGGCGGCGCGGGCGGAACCGCGCGCGATTCGGGCATCAGCCGCAGTTGCATCGCCCGCGGCATCGCCACGCCGTAGCGTGCCGTCTCGCGCCGCAGGAAGGCGTCGATGTCGGCGAAATCGGCCGCGTCGAGCGCGGCGATCCGCTCGCGCGCTCGGGCCGAGCCGTCGCCGTTGATCGGCACCAGTTCCACGTCGAGCGGCGCGCGCCAGCCGCGCGCGATCCATTGTTCGAGCCAGGTCGAGCCGGCGGCGGCGGCCAGCAGGCCCAACAGGATCAGGATGCGAATGCGGCGAAAGCGCATGGTAAAGATATGGCGTCGAGCGCGGCGAACGGCGGGCGGGTCTACTGCGGCTGCGGCGCCGCCGCCGGGGCCGCCGGCGTCCTGCCCGCGCCCAGCGTCATCTTGCTGCCGACGAAGCGGTCCTTCAGCGCCTGCGGCTCAGGCGCGCCGACGCTCACACGGCCCGCGTCCAGCCCCCGCTTGACGAGATCGTCGCGCATCGCCTGCCCGCGCGCCTGCGCCAGCTTCACGAGCGCGTCGTCGCCGATCTTCACCTCGCGGGTCAGCCGCGTCAGCAGCTCGGTGTGGAAGGCCGACGCGGGGCCTTCGTCGCGCGTCTTGAAGCGGCGGGCGATGCGTTCGACCGTCTCGCTTTCCATGATGCGCGCACCCGCGCCGGCGTTCTTGTCCTGGAAACCGGCGCGCAGCTTCTGGTACGCCTCCTTGCCCGCGCCGGCGGCGTAGCGGTCTTCCAGCCAGGTCTGGATCTTGTAGTTGTTCACGTCGACCGGGCCGGGCGCTTCACCCGGCGCGAGCTTGACGCCCGCCACCGCAACGGCCTCGCGGCGCATCGCCTCGACCTGCAGGGCGTGCCGGTCGGCCTCGGGGTCGTAGCCGGGCACCAGCGTCAGCGTCAGCACGGGCCGCTTGGCCAGCGCCTCGGACAGAGTCTTGAGTTTTTCCTGTTCGGGCGGCAGCAGCGCGCTGCTGCCCGGATCGAAGCCGACGGCCTCGAATTTTTCCGAGTCCGCGCCCAACAGCTTGCCGAGCGCGCGGAACGGCGCGGTGACGAGCTTGGTCAGCACGTTGACGATGGCCTTCCAGATGATCTTGCCGTAGCTGAACTGCGGATCGTCCAGGCTGCCGGACACCGGCAGGTCGAGATCGATGACGCCGTCGCTGTCCTCCAGCAGGGCGATGGCCAGATCGAGCGGCAGGTTCATGGCGTCCGGGCTCTCCACCCGCTCGCCGAGCCGGAGCTTGTTGACGATGAACTTGTTTTCGCCGGCGAGCTGGCGCTGCTTGATCTTGTATTCGAGATCGACCGACAGCCGGCCGGAATCGATGCGGCGGCCGGCGAACTTGCCCGAGTACGGCGTGAGGTTCGCCATCTCCAGATTGCGGAAGGCCAGCGTGAGATCGGTGAACTCGGTCGCCTGGAAAGGCTGGATCGAACCGCGCACGCGCGCCGAACCGTAGTCGTCCACCTTGCCGTCGAGCTCCACCTGCGCGGTGGTCCGGCTGTCGGTGGACAAACCGGTGATCACGCCGGACAGGTCGTGCATGCGCGTGCCGAACTGCGGCGTGAGCGACAGGTCGGCGAATTCGGCGTTGGCGCCGACGATGCGTATGCGTTCGACGGCGACGGGGAAAGCCGGCTCGGCGGGCGCGGACGCCGGCTTGGGCTCGGCCGGTTTCGCCGAGGCCGCCTTGCCCGCATCGGCTTCCGGCGCGCTGCGCAGGACGCGCTGCAGATTGATCGACTTGTCCTCGAAGATGATGACCTTGCCGAAGGGGTTCTGCGCGACGAGTTCGTTCATCCGCAGACGATCGGGCGCGAGCGCGAAGTCGAGCGAATCCGACGACAGCTTCTTCCAGCCCAGGAAGGCGTCGCCGGTGTCCTCCTCGGTGATGGCAAGGTCGTCCACCGCGAAGCCGCCGTTGTAGCCCACCCGCGTGCCCGTCTTGCCGGGGCCGAAAACCAGCTTGCCGCGCGTGGCGGCGGCGCCGGACTGCAGATCGAGCCGCGCGAACTGGTTGACGTAGGGCGCGAAGGGCTTGAGCGACAGCCCGGCCAGCCGCAGGTCGAGCCGGCCCGAGGGCTGGCCCGGCACCACAGTGCCCTTGGCGTCGAAGCGGCCGCCCTGCTTCAGCGCGAAGCCCGCCTCCACCGGCACGGCCTTGCCGAGATCGAGGCTCAGGCCGCGCAGCGTGACGAAGCCCTTGGCCACGTCCAGCCGCATCGGCTTGGCCGGCGATTCGTCGACGACGGCGACGTCCACGCCGTCGACGGCCAGCCGCGCGAGTTTCAGGCCGAAGGGTTTGTCGTCCGCCGTTTTGGCGGCCGGCCTGGCCGGCGCGGATGCGGCGGCGCCGGGGGCCGGCTTGAGGATCGCGTTCCAGTTGAGCGCCTTGTTTTTATCCAGCCGCACCTCGGTGCGCGCGCCGGACAGCTCGACCGCTTCGACGTCGAGCCGGCGCTCGGCCAGCTTGAGGCCCGCGTCGACCAGCGCCGCGCGCGCGAGCGAAGCCACCTCGCGCCCGCCCGAAGTCACGCGTACCGGCCCCAACGCGGCGTTGACCGGGCCGACCGCGATGTCGGGCGTCGCGCCGACCTCGCCGGCCAGCGCGGCCGTCAGCCCGAAGCCCTCGACGCTCACCCCGAGCGGCGCCGCGAAGCCGCGGTCAGTGTAGCGCGCCGCCCAGTCGTCGAGGCCGATCTCATGCACGGCGATCTTCCAGGCCGGCGCGGGCGCGGCGGGGTTTGCTTCTTCCGGCGCGGCAGCGGCCGGTTGCGCGCTTCCCGCCGCTTCGCCGTCGGCCGCCGCCGCCTCGTCCGGCGCGAACAGCGTCTGCCAGTCGAGCGTACCGTTCGCCGCGCGGGTGGCCGCCAGCGTGCCGCCGGACAGGCGCACGCGCGTCACGTCGACGCTGCGCGAAGCCAGGTCGAAATTGGCGTCGTCGATGCGCGCCTCGGCCAGTTGCAGCACCGGATCGCCGCCGTCGCGCGGCCCCACCGCCAGCGTCTGCACGATCAGGTTCGCGCCGTTCACGCGCACCCAGGGCGTGTCCTCGCCGTCCTGGCCGCGCACCATCGCGAACCGGTAGTTCAGCCCGGCCGCGAGCGTGCCCGTGGGCACGTCGAAGTTGCGCGGACTCTTGATCGCGCGCAGCAGCTTGGCGATCTGCACGCCTTCGAGGCCGAGCGTGCCCTTGGACGCCACCGGGTTGAGGCCGATGTCGCCCTTCCACTTGAGCGTGCCGCCCTGTTCCGGCAGCTTCGCCGCGATCAGGTAGTCGCCGCGGTCCTCGGGCAGCGTCGAAAGTCCGTCCAGTTCGATGCCCAGCGGCCGCAGGGTCGCCTTGAACGGCTTGCCCGGCCGGTTCGCGTCGGTGTAGTCGACGTCGCCGTCGGTGATCTTGATGTGATCGATCAGCACGCGCGCGATCGTGTCCGAGGGCGGCGACTTGTCCTCGTCGAGCTTGTCGAGCAGCGTCTGCCAGTTGAGCCGGCCGCCGGGCCGCACCGCGAACGTGGCCGTCGGCTTGTCGAGCCGGATGTCCTGGACGCGCCAGGCCCAGCGGAACAGCCCCGTGGCGCCGAGATTGACGTAGAGGCGCTCGAAGCCGGCGAGCGGCGCGCCATCGGGTTCGGCGAGCTTGAGCCCGCGCACCGTCGCTTCCAGGGTGAGCGGGTTGAATTTCACTTCTTCGGCGGACAGCTTGCTGGCGAGCTTGTTCTCGCCCACCCACGGCAACAGTTTCTGCGCCAGCGGATTCACCAGAAAGAAACCGAACACCAGATACAGACCGAAGAGCCCTGCCGCGATCAGGAAGGGCAGGCTCAGGGCGATTTTGACGACGCGGCTCCACACGATGCGGTTTCCTCTCTCCTGGATCTATTCGGACTGCATGGCCTCGCGTATCGCGCGGAACAATTCGCGAAACGCGCGCGGCGGCTTGGCGTGCGCGGCTTCGTCGCGCGCGTTGCGGATGAGCTGCCGCAGCCGCGTGGCGTCGGCGCCGGGGTACTGGTTCAGGAACGGCGTCAGCGCCGCGTTGTCGGCGATGAGTTTCTCGCGCCATTTCTCGGCCTGGTGGAGCTTCGCATTTTCCGCCGCGGATGCGCCGTTGAAGACGTCGAGCTGGGCCTGGATGGGCGCGGGGTCGATACTGCGCATGAGCTTGCCGATGTACTGCCGCTGCCGGCGCAGCGCGCCGTTCTGCGTGATCCGGCGGCAATCGGCGACGGCGGCGCGCAGGTCTTCCGGCAGTTCGATGCGCTTGAACTGCGCATCCGGCAGTTTCACCAGCGTCTCGCCCAGCGCCTGCAAGGCTTCCACCTCGCGTTTCTTCTGGCTCTTGCTGGGGCCATCGTAGACCGCGTCGGGGTCGAAAGGCTCGGCATCGGGGTCGATCAGGCGCACGGTGGGGCTTTCGGTTGCTGTTATCATTTCCATTGTAGTTTCAGGCCGACAAAACCCGCTACGGCGCCCTTTGCCCGATTTGTAAATTTCCCATGTCCGACGCCCAGTTCAGCTACACCCGCGACCAGCTCGCCGCCCTTTCGCAGATCGTGATCGAACACGCCATGAAGCGCGGCGCAACCGCCGCCGACACCGAAATCTCGGAAGGCACAGGCCAGAACGTGTCCGTGCGCAAGGGCGAGATCGAGACCATCGAATACAACAAGGACAAGGGCGCGAGCGTGACCGTCTACATCGGCCCGCGGCGCGGCCATGCGTCCACCTCCGACCTTACCGAGGCGGCGCTGAAGAGCGCGGTGGACAAGGCGCTGACGATCGCGCGCTACACCGCCGAGGACGAAGCGGCGGGCCTTGCGGATGCCGACCGGCTGGCGAGGAACCCGCCCGACCTCGACCTCTACCACCCGTGGGCGCTGTCGGTCGAGGAAGCGGCCGAACGCGCGCGCGCCTGCGAGGCGGCGGCGCTGGCGGTGGACCGGCGGCTCACCAATTCCGAAGGTGCGAACGTGTCCACCCACGCCTCGCATTTCATCTACGCCAACAGCCTGGGCTTCTGCGACGGCTACGCCGGCTCGCGCCACGGCCTCTCGGTCGCCGTGATCGGCGAGGACAAAGGCTCGATGCAGCGCGACTACTGGTACAGCAGCGCGCGCGACGGCGGCCGACTCGACGCGCCGGAAACCGTCGGCCGCATCGCCGGCGAGCGCACCGTGCGCCGCCTGAACGGCCGCAAGCTCGACACCCGCACCTGCCCGGTGGTCTTCGAGGCGCCCGTCGCCACCGGGCTCATCGGCAACTTCGTCGCCGCCGTCTCGGGCGGCAGCCTGTACCGCCAGTCGTCCTTCCTGCTCGACAGCCTGGGCAAGCCCGTGTTCGCGCCGCACGTCACGATCCGCGAAACGCCTTTCGAGCGCGGCGGGCTGGGCAGCGCGCCTTTCGATTCGGAAGGCGTCGTCTGCCTCGAACGCGACGTGGTGAAGAACGGCACGGTCGAAGGCTATTTCCTCTCGACCTATTCGGGCCGCAAGCTCGGCATGGCGACCACCGGCAACGCCGGCGGCAGCCACGCGCTCGCGGTGTCGCACGGCGATCTCGATCTCGCCGGCCTGCTGCGCGAGATGGGCACGGGCCTGCTGGTCACCGAGCTGCTCGGCCAGGGCGCGAACCTCGTCACCGGCGACTATTCGCGCGGCGCCGCCGGCTTCTGGGTAGAAAACGGCGAGATTCAGTATCCGGTGGAGGAGATCACCATCGCCGGCAACCTCGCCGGCATGTTCCAGGGCATCGTCGCCATCGGCCGCGACGTCGAGCGGCGCGGCTCCAAGCGGGTCGGCTCCATCCTCATCGACCGCATGACGGTGGCGGGCAACTGAAATGACGCGGGCGGGCCGGCTGCTCTTGGCGGTCTGCCTCGCGTTCCTGCTCGCCGCCTGCGAGCGCGCGCCCACCCTGCCGAAGCTCGGCGCGCACGACATCATCGTCGCCTTCGGCGACAGTCTCACCCACGGCACCGGCGCGGGCGCCGACACCGCCTACCCCGTCGTGCTCGCCGCGCTGACCGGCCGCACCGTGATCAACGCCGGCGTGCCCGGCGACACCACCGCCGACGGCCTCGCCCGCCTGCCCGACGTGCTGGCCGAATACAAACCGCGGCTGGTGCTGCTGTGCCTGGGCGGCAACGACATGCTGCGGCGCGTGCCGGAAACCGAGACCGAGAACAACCTGCGCCTGCTGATCGGCGCGATCCACGCCGCAGGCGCCGACGTGGTGCTGATCGGCGTGCCGGAGCCCAGGCTCTTCGGCGGCGCGCCGGCCTTCTACGCAAAGCTGGCCGACGCGCTGAAAGTGCCGCTCGAACAGGACGCGTTCGTCGAGGTGCTGAAGGACAACCGCCTGAAGGCCGACCCCATCCACGCCAACGCCGCCGGCTACCGCGTGGTCGCCGAACGGCTGGCCGATTTCCTGCGCGAGGCCGGCGCGCTGTGAACGCGCTGCTCGCCTGCGCGCGCCTGATCGACGCGCTGACCGAGCGCGTCGGCCGCGCGGCCGCCTGGATCGTGCTCGCGGCCACGCTGATCTCGGCCGGCAACGCGCTAGCGCGCTACGCGCTCGGCGAAAGCTCGAACGCCTGGCTGGAAATCCAGTGGTATCTCTTCGGCGCGCTGTTCCTGCTGGCGGCCGGCTACACCCTCAAGCACGACGGCCACGTGCGCATCGACGTGTTCTACAACCGCTTCGGCCCGCGCGGCCGCGCCTGGATCGACCTCTTCGGCGGCCTGTTCTTCCTGATGCCGATGACGCTCTTGCTCGCCTGGCTGTCGTGGCCGATGTTCGCCGAGGCGTGGGCCACGCACGAGCTGTCGCCCGACGCCGGCGGCCTGGTGCGCTGGCCGGTGAAACTGCTGCTGCCGCTCGGCTTCGCGCTGCTCGCGCTGCAGGGCGCGGCCGAGATCATCAAGCGCATCGGCGTGCTCAGCGGCCGCCTCGCGCTGCCGCGCGAAACGCCCGAAGAACCGGTGTGATGGAAACCCTCGCGCCGCTGATGTTCGCCGGCCTGGTGGTCTTCCTGCTGCTGGGCTACCCGGTGGCGTTCGCGCTCGCCGCCAACGGCCTGCTGTTCGCCGGCCTCGGCATCGCCGCCGGCTGGTTCGACGCGGCGCTGCTCGCCGCGCTGCCCGAGCGGGTCTACGGCATCGTCGCCAACCCCACGCTGCTGGCGATCCCGTTCTTCGCCTTCATGGGCCTGATCCTCGAACGCTCGGGCATGGCCGAGGACCTGCTCGACACCGTCGGCCAGCTCTTCGGCGCGCTGCGCGGCGGGCTGGCCTACGCGGTGATCCTCGTCGGCGGCCTCTTGGCCGCCTCCACCGGCGTCGTCGCCGCGACCGTGATCGCGATGGGCCTGATCTCGCTGCCGGTGATGCTGCGCTACGGCTACGACAAGCGGCTCGCCGCGGGCGTGATCGCCGCCTCGGGCACGCTGGCGCAGATCATCCCGCCCTCGCTGGTGCTGATCGTGCTGGCCGACCAGTTGGGCGCATCCGTCGGCGACATGTACAAGGGCGCCCTCGTGCCCGGCCTCGCGCTGATGAGCCTGTATCTCGTCTACGCGTTCGCGGTCGCCCTGTTCCGCCCGCAGGCCGCGCCTGCGATGCCGGCCGAGGCGCGCACCCGGGTCGGCGCGGCGCTGCTGATGCGCGTGCTGACCACGCTGATCCCGCCGCTGGTGCTGATCTTTCTCGTGCTCGGCACCATTTTCCTCGGCGTCGCCACGCCCACCGAGGGCGGCGCGATGGGCGCGGCCGGCGCCCTGCTGCTGGCCTGGTCGCGCGGCCGGCTCTCGCGCCTGCAGCTCACGCAGGCGATGGACAGCACGACGAAGCTCACCACCTTCGTCATCTTCATCCTGATCGGCTCGACCGTCTTCACGCTGATCTTTCGCGGACTCGACGGCGACGTCTGGGTGGAACACCTGTTCAGCCATCTGCCGGGCGGCGTGGTCGGCTTCCTGATCGCGGTCAATCTGCTGGTCTTCGTGCTGGCCTTCTTTCTCGATTTCTTCGAGATCGCCTTCATCGTCGTGCCGCTGGTCGGGCCGATCGCCCACAAGCTCGGCATCGACCCGATCTGGTTCGGCGTGATGCTCGCGGTGAACATGCAGACCGCGTTCATGCATCCGCCCTTCGGCTTCGCGCTGTTCTATCTCAAGAGCGTCGCGCCGAAAAGCATCCGCACGACCGACATCTACCGGGGCGCGATTCCCTTTCTCGTCATCCAGCTCCTGATGGTCGCGACGGTGCTGGCCTTCCCGCAGATCGTGCTGCGCGATGCGCCGCCGGACGCGAGCAGCGTGACCGAGATTCCCATCGACGTCGATCCCGACAGCGGCTACCTGCCGCCGGAATGGCGCTGAGCCGCGCGCGCCGCAAAACATGCGACAATCCCGGCTCGCCTTCTTCCCGCGGCCGGCGCTGTCCGCCCGGCCGCGCGCAATCCGTTCCAAGGACCCATTCTCATGAGCGAACTCGTCATCGAAGACCTCGTCACCGGTGCCGGCCCCGCAGCGCAGGCCGGCCAATCCGTTTCCGTGCACTACACCGGCTGGCTCACCGACGGCCGCAAATTCGATTCCAGCGTCGACCGCAACGACCCCTTCGGTTTCCGTCTCGGCGCGGGCCACGTGATCCCCGGCTGGGATCAGGGCGTGGCCGGCATGCAGGTGGGCGGCAAGCGCAAGCTCACCATCCCGCCCCACCTCGCCTACGGCGAACGCGGCGCCGGCGGCGTGATTCCGCCGAACGCGACGCTGGTGTTCGAGGTGGAGCTGCTGGCGATCGGCTGAACCGCCAGCCTAAGCCGCGAGCCGGTCGATCGCGACCGGCCTGCCGGTGAAATACCCCTGCACGTAGTTCACCCCGATCGCCTTCAGCCGGTCGAGGGTCTCCTGGTTCTCGACGCACTCCGCGATGGTCTTGATGCCGAGGAAGCGGCTGGTTTCGTGCATCGACGACACCAGCGCGGCGTCGACCTCGTTGCGGGCCATGTCGCGGATGAACGAACCGTCGATCTTCAGGTAATCGACCTTGAGGTTCTTCAGGTAGCTGAACGACGAGAAGCCCACGCCGAAATCGTCCAGCGAGAACCGGCAGCCGTAGCGGCGGAATTTCTTGATGAACTGCTCGGCGTTGGCGAAGCTGTCGATGGCCGCGCTCTCGGTGATCTCGAAGATCAGCTTCTGCCCCGGGATGTCGCCGCGCCCCAGCTCTTCTTCCATGAAGGCCAGGAAGGCCTTGCTGTTGACCGACTGCCCCGACAGGTTGATCGAGAACGAATCGACCTGCTCGAACGCGTCCGGGTGCCTGCGTATCCACTCGAAGACCTTGCGCACGACCCACTGGTCGAGCTCGCTGACGCGCTTCAGCCGTTCGATGGCCGCCACGAAATCGCCGATGTGAATCGGCTCGGCGTCGTCACCGGTGGCGCCCAGCAGAATCTCGTAGTGGGCGGCCCGGCCGTGCGCCGCCTCCGCCGGCAGGATGGGCTGGCAGCGCAGGAACAGGCGGCCGCTCTCGAGAATGCTGTTGAACTGCCCCGCCCAGTAGACCAGCCCGGTGTGGCCCTTGCGCGCGTCGTCGTCCTGGAAGAAGGCCGTCTGATTGCGCCCCTCGTGCTTGGCCGCGAGGCAGGCCGCGTCCGCACGGTTGTACAGCGCCTCCGGCTCGACGTAGACGCTTGACCAGGCCAGGCCGGAATTGGCGCTCATCGTGACCGTCTCGCCGTTCCAGTCGAAGCTGAAGCGGTTGATGCGGGTGATGAAGCTCTCCGCCAGCGCCTGCGCTTCTTCGAGATTTTGGCAGGCGCGCACGAACGCGAACGTGCGCTCGCCGGTGCGCGCGATCGTGCCGCCGCCGTCGCGGCATTTCTGGTCGAGATGCCGGCCCAGCGCATGCAGCAGTTTCCGGTAGCCGTCCGCATCGATGCGCGCCTGGACGATGCGCAAATCCTCGATGTCGACCACGCCCATGACGCAGCCGCCGGATTCGCCCTCGACGTGCAGCCAGACGTGCTTGACGCGCCGCATGAATTCGGAGCGGCGCATCAGGCCCGTCTCCGCGTCGCTGACCGCCTGCCTGACCAGGTTGCGGTGCAGGTGCTCGATCATCGAGCTGAACGAACGGTCCATCAAGGGCAGATCGAGATTGTCGGTGCGCCGGGCTTCGCCCGATTTCAGCAGATCGAGAAACGCCCGCCGCTTCAGCTCCTGCTTGCGCGCGCCCTTGTAGTTGGAGAACACGTAGACGTGCGGGTCGTCGCCGATCCAGATCAGGTTCAGCGGGGCCGGGGCGCGGGCGAAGCTGAACCAGTCGCCCACGCGGAACTGGCCCAGCAGCGCCGCGTCGTTTTCGTCGAGCGCGTCCTCTTCGGCCTGCTGCTTCGCATCCGCCCTGACGCCGGGCGGCGCCCCGACCGTGAGCCGGTCCGGATGGAACAAGGCGTCGGCGAGGCGCTCCACGATGTCGTCCTGGATGTCCTTGCCGGCGCTCACCAGCGAAAGCCGCGCGTCGATGTAGGTCAGAAGATGCTGCACCTCATGGAACGCCGGCTGCCCGGTCCGCGCCGGACGCATCCATTCGAGCAGGCGGTCCACCGCCTGCCAGGCTTCCGTTTCTTCCCGGCTGCCCGCGCCGTGGCGCAGCATTACCCGGATCAGGTAGTTTCGCCAGCCGGGGTTGAGGAATTCCAGCAGCAGATCGGGCACCTCCCGGCCCTCGACGCGCCGCTCGATCTCCCGGCCGATCAGACGGTTGGCCTGGCCCATTTTCTGCCATCCTTCCAGGCCGGCCTGCAGACGCGCGATCTGCATGCTGCGCATGCGCATCAGGGGGCGCAGCACTTTCTCCAGTTGGCCGCGCGCCTCCTCGTAGATGCCCGGATTCCGGTCCGCCTCGTTCTTGATGCGTTCCGTCCAGCGCTGAATGACCTGCAGCAGCTTGTGGTCGTTGATCTTGCCGTCGTCGCTCGACACCATCGACAGACGATCGACCGCGTTCAGAACCCGGTGCGCCGGATGCCGGGGCGAATTGAGGAAATCGGCGTCCAGCACGGCCAGCTTGAGCAGCGGCTCTTCGAGCTGCCGGACGTAATGCCTGACCGGCGTCGGCAGCGATTTTTCGCCTTCGATCGTCTCGGCCAGCACGCCGAACACCTCGGCCGAGCCCTGCGCGGCCGTTTCCTGTCCCGGCCGTATGCGGCCGCTCGCGGCCAGCTCGCCCAGCACGCGGCGCGAGGTGTTTTCGAAACGCGCGCCCGCGACGCCCGCCATCGGCGCCACCCCCGACAGCGGCGCGGCCGCCGCATCGGGCGCGTTCCCGGAAAGCGCCGGCCGGTCCGTCGCAAGCGTCTGCGCGCCTTCGCCGCCCGCCGGAACGGCGGGCCGAGTGCGGCGGAACAGGTTCATCAGCGCGCCCGCCACGCCGCCCATCGTGGCTTCCGGCTTGTCCGGCGCGGCGCCGGCCGCCCGGCCGCCGTCGAACGGGCCCGAATCGGCGCTCGTCTCCCCGCCGAGGGCCTGGGCGTCGTCCCACGCCTCGCCGGCGTGCTGGGGCGCGGCTTCCGCTTCCGGCAGGATGCCGTCGAGCTGCTTGAACAGCTCGCCCAGCGGATGCATCAAGGCCTCGCGCATCGTGCCGTAGATCGTTTGCCGCACTTTCAGCGACAGGTTCTGGTTTTCCCGCATCGCCCTGGCGGCCTGTTCGAGCATCGCGGGGCCGAAGGGATTGGCGCCGCGGCCGGCCGGACGCCCGTACAGCTTCTCGATGCGCGGCGCGAGCGCGGCCAGTTCGATGCCGAAATGCGCTTCGAGCTTGTTGGTTTCGGTCGTCAGGTTCAGCCAGTCCTCGAATTCCTCGGTCTGGACGATCGACAGGCTTGCCTCGCCGAACGGTTTTTCCTGCGGCTTCTTCCGTTTCAGAAACTGCTCGAACGCCTCCTGCATCTTCCGCTGCGCGCCCTCCCGGGACGCCGCTTCGTTGACGCGAATGGCGCCGGTCGCCGCCGTCATGTCGTTGCGTTCGGCGAAATTGGTCAGATGCGACGCGGCGGCCGACAGCCTGTCCTCGATCAGCCCGTAGAACGCGTCGAACGCATCCTGCAGCGCAGGCGCCAGCAGCGCCCGGCAGGTTTCCTGCAACTGCCGGCTGTCCATGCCGTGATAGCGCTTGCCGATCATGCGCTGCGTGCGCATGGAGGCGGCGATCTTGTTCAGCGTGCGCGTCGCCTCGATGGGCGTGCCGATGAACGCCACCCCCAGTCCGTCGGCATCGTGCCGGGCCAGGCGCGCCTTGAGCGTATGGACCCGGTTGTCGATCGCGGGCGGCGGGCTGAAGCTGATCTCCACGACCTCGCCGTCGTTCAGCGTCGACAGCGCCGATTCGTCGTGCTGACGGCGATCGAGCTTGAGGAACAGGCCGCCCAGACAGAAATTGTGAATCTCGCATTCGAACTGCCCGCCGGCGGCGGTTTTCAGACGTGCTGCCTGCAGAACCTCGAACCGCCTTTGCAGGCGGCGTTCCTTCGCGAATGCTTCCATGACGACCGACATTGATTCAGCCCACCGATGACTGTTTATTCGAATTTGCCAATTGCCTGCAGATGTCTCAGGGCTTGTGTAATCTAACGACCTTTCCAGGCGCGGAGTTGAGCCGAAAAACCGCTTTTAAGGCCATGATTTTCTGAACAAAGTGTAAAATTTCGCAATGCAGCTTCCTCTCTTCTCCCACCGCAAACACTGGGCCGCGCGCCTGGGCACCGCGCCCTTCCTGCCGATGTCGCGCGCCGAGATGGATGCGCTCGGCTGGGACGCGTGCGACGTGATCCTGGTGACCGGCGACGCCTACATCGACCACCCGAGCTTCGGCATGGCGCTGATCGGCCGTCTGCTGGAAGCGCAGGGCTTCCGCGTCGGCATCGTCAGCCAGCCGGACTGGCATTCGGCCGACCCGTTCCGCGCACTCGGCAAGCCCACGCTCTATTTCGGCGTGACGGCGGGCAACATGGATTCGATGGTCAACCGCTACACCGCCGACCGGAAAATCCGCTCCGACGACGCCTACACGCCCCACGCCGCGCCGAACAAGCGGCCCGACCGCGCCGTCACCGTCTACGCCCAGCGCTGCCGCGAGGCCTTTCCCGGCACGCCCGTCATCATCGGCTCCATCGAAGCGAGCCTGCGCCGCATCGCGCACTACGATTACTGGTCCGACACCGTGCGCCGCTCGGTGCTGACGGATTCCAAGGCCGACCTGCTGATCTTCGGCAACGCCGAACGCGCGCTCGTCGAAATCACGCACCGGCTCGCCGCGGGCGAGACGATCGGCGCCATCCGCGACGTGCGCGGCACCGGCTTCATGGCGTCGCGCGACTGGAAGCCCGCCGAGGACTGGATCGAAGTCGCCTCGACCGAACTCGACACCCCCGGCGCCATCGATGCCCACATCGATCCCTACGCGATGTCGCCGAACAACGTCACCGCGCGGATGCCGGAGAACGCGCCGGTGCGCATCGTGCCCAAGGTAGAGCGTCTCGCCGCCAAACAGGCATTGCGCGCCCGCACCGTCATCCGCCTGCCCGACTACGACCAGGTGAAGAACAACCCGGCGCTGTACGCGCACGCCTCGCGCGTCTTCCATCTCGAATCCAACCCCGGCAACGCCCGCGTCTTGCGGCAGGCTCACGGCGACCGCGACGTGTGGCTCAACCCGCCGCCGATTCCGCTCGCCACGCCCGAGATGGACGCGGTCTACGATCTGCCCTATGCGCGCGCGCCGCATCCGAGCTACGGCGACGCGAAGATTCCCGCGTGGGAGATGATCCGCTTCTCGATCAACATCATGCGCGGCTGCTTCGGCGGCTGCACTTTCTGCTCGATCACCGAGCACGAGGGGCGCATCATCCAGAGCCGTTCGGAGGATTCGATCATCCGCGAAATCGAAGCCATCCGCGACAAGACGCCGGGCTTCACCGGCGTCGTCTCCGACCTGGGCGGCCCCACCGCGAACATGTACCGCATGGCCTGCAAGTCGGAAAAGATCGAGCGGGCCTGCCGGCGGCTGTCGTGCGTCTATCCGGACATCTGCGACAACCTCGGCACCGACCACGCGCCGCTGATCGCGCTGTACCGCCGCGCGCGCGCCCTGCCCGGCATCAAGAAAATCCTCGTCAGCTCCGGCCTGCGCTACGACCTCGCGGTGCGCTCGCCCGAATACGTGAAGGAGCTGGTGCAGCATCACGTCGGCGGCTATCTCAAGATCGCGCCCGAGCACACCGAGGCCGGGCCCCTGTCCAAGATGATGAAGCCCGGCATGGGCGCCTACGAGCGTTTCAAACAGATGTTCGAGGCGGCTTCCAAAGCCGCCGGCAAGAAGCAGTACCTGATCCCCTATTTCATCGCCGCGCATCCCGGCACCACCGACGAGGACATGCTGAATCTCGCGCTGTGGCTGAAGGCGCGCGACTTCCGTCTCGACCAGGTGCAGACCTTCCTGCCCACGCCGATGGCGCTGGCGACGACGATGTACCACACCGCGCGCAACCCGCTGAAGAAGGTGCTCGGCGGCAAGGCGGAGAAGGTGGACATCGTGCGCGAAGGCCGCCGTCGTCGGCTGCACAAGGCCTTCCTGCGCTACCACGACCCCGACAACTGGCCGATCCTGCGCGACGCGCTCAAGGTCATGGGCCGCGAAGACCTCATCGGCAACGGCAAGAGACATCTCATTCCGCTGTATCAACCCCTTGGCACCGGCAAGCAGCCGGAAGGCGCGCACGGCGTCCGGAAACCCGCTGCGGAAAACCCCGCACCCAAGCCCCGCGCGCCCGGCAAACCCAACACACTGGCACGCGCGCCGCACGTCCCGAAACATCCGCTGTCGCAACGCCGCGGCGGCGGCAAGGCCCGCTGAATTTGCCTGGACCTTGAAACTGAAATCCCGATTCTGCCGTGACCCCCAGCGACATCCTCCGCGCCAAGCTCAACCTCGACACCGCCCGCCTCACCTGGCCCGAACTCGAACGTCATTTCGCGCGCGGCGTCGTGGTGCGCGTCAAACCCGGCTTCGATCTCGTCGATGCCGCGCTGCAAGTCGCCGAGAACGACACCGGGACCGTGCAGGCCTGGCTCGCCGACGGCACGCTCGCGCGTCCCGGCATGGAAGACGCGCAGCGCTGGCATGCCGCGCAGCAGACGTTCTGGGGCGTGGTCGTCGCGCCGTGGGTGCTGGTGCAGGAAACGACCGCCGATCAAGGCGCCCCTGACGCATAGCGCCGATGAAACTGCCGGGGCTGCCGATCGTCTGCATCGCGCTCGCCGTGTCCGGCTGCGCCTCGCTGCCCGAAACGCAGTTCGCCCAACGGGTGCAGCCCGGCGAAGCCGCCGCTCTGGAGCCGGACGAGATCCTGGTCTTCGGTCGCCTGCTGTTCACCGTAAACGGCAAGCGCGGCGTGCCTTACGGCCTCGACAAGCCGCTGTGGCAACTCGAATCGCCCGCCCCTCTACCCGGCCCGGAACACGTCGCCGGGAAGCGCCGCATCCTGCCTTTCCTCAGAACCGACGCGGACGGACGCTTCGCCTACGTCATCCCGGCCGGCCGCTACGCAATCGCCCATGCCGAACCGCTGGGCTACCAGCCCCTGCTCGACCCCGGCCTGGAATTCGAGGCGCGCGCGCCGGGCCGGGCCTATTACCTGGGCGACGTCGAAGTGGACTTCGATGCCCGGTCCTGGCTGGGGGGCCTGTGGGGCAACGCCATCACGCGCATCACGCGCGTCGAGGTCGTGGACCGTTTCGATGCCGCGCGCGACGCCCTTGCGCTGCAACAGCCCGGGCATCCGGCGCACATCGGCAAAGCCCTGCTGGCGCCGATCCCGGCGCACGTCCCTCAACTGATCGAGCGATTCGTCCCGCCCGTCATCCACCGATAGGCCGCGTTCGCCAACCCTTCGACGGGACGAAAAAAAGCCCGCATGCGCGGGCCTGTTCCTGCTGCGCCGACCGCTCAGGCGTTCAGGCTTTCCTTCACCCGCATCAGCCGCGCACGCGCTTCCGACGCCACGCCGTGCACGGCCGTGTTCGACACCAGCTTCACCATGATGCCGGGATCGAGGAAGGACACCGTGATCTTGCCGTCGGCTTCTTCGCGCACGACCACGTTGCACGGCAACAGCATGCCCACGTCCGGCTCCGCGCCGATGGCCTGATTCGCCAGCGGCGGATTGCACGCGCCGAGAATGCGGTAGGGCCGCATGTCCACGTCCAGCTTCGCCTTCATCGTGCTCTTCACGTCGATGTCGGTCAGCACGCCGAAGCCTTCGGCTTTCAGGGCGGCGGTGACTTTGTCGATGGCCGCGTCGAAGGGGCCGCTGATCCGGGTTTCGAATCCGTATTCGCTCATGGAAATGCTCCTGATGGAATGAATGTCAGGCGCCATTCTAACGGCTGGCGTCCCGTATCGACCCATCGTCGCCTCATTCGCTCACCTGATTCGCCCAGATCATCGCCTCGACGTGCAGATTGTTGACCTGCTCGCTGTTCAGCCCGACGGCCTGCGACAGCGCCGCGACATCGGCGCCATCCGGCCGTTCGCAGGCGATGGCCAGTTCCAGATACGGCGCGTATCGGCCCGTTTGGCGAAGCAGCGCATCGTTCACCCGCGGCGGCAGGCTGACCTGTTCGAGCACCGCCTCCATCGGCAGGCCCAGCACGACGTCCAGCAGGGAGAAGGCGCCGGCCACGAACAGTTCGTCCCGCTCGTCCGGCGACAGCGAATCCTCGGCAGCCAGTTCCGCGAGCCGCGCCCGCACGAGGGCGTTTTCCAGAATGGCGGCGTCCAGACCGCGCGCGTTTCCGCTGGTGTACAGCAGCAGCGTCAGCCAGCGGTGCAGCTTCCGCTGCCCGAGCACGACCAGCGCCTGATCCAGCGTGCCGATCTTGTGCACGAGCCCCACGCCCGGCGAATTGATATAGCGCAGCAGCTTGAAGGACAGGCCCGGGTCCTGCTTGATCAGGCCGGCCAGTTCGGCCATGTCCACGTCACCCCGCAAGCGGTTCAGCAGTTCCAGAATCTTGACGCGGCCGGCGTCGATCCGGGGGCTGTCCCACTTTTCTCGGCTGGTGATGAACGCGCCCTGATAGCAGGCGAAAGGCAGCTTGCGACAGACGCCGAATTCTTCCTGGGTCTGGATATGGGTAGCCACCAGACGCACGGACGGCACCTGCCTGGCGATGGCCTCCATCTGATTCCGGATCGTGGGAATATCGCTGCCGCCCACGTCAATGAACACGAAATCCGCGCACGCCAGGAACGGCGCCATATCCGGATGCTCCACGCCCGCGCCGTACAGGCCGATCCGATAGCCGCGCGCCCTGAGCCACGCCAGATTCGCCAGCGCGGACTCGGCCTGCTCGACGAGCTGGGCATTCGAGCCCACCACGTACACGACGCCGTTCGGCTCCAGCGCATCGAGCAGCGGCATGGCCAGCGAACTCGCCGACACGTCGACGAACGCCAGCCGGTGGCCCAGCAGCCGCTGGATTTCCATAGCCTGCAGATTGCGCAGCAAAACCTGATCGTACAGTCGCTGGATGCGGGTGCTGGACGCACGCACCCGCTGGTTGACTTCGTAGCGCAGGCTGAACGCATACCCGGCCACGCGCTGATCGACGCCCAGCACGGCTTCGCGATACACGATGGACTTGCCGGGCGACGCCGCGCCAGATTCGTCCGCCTGACTCACGGCGGACGGATGGCCGGCTTCGCTTGCCAGAGGCGCCAGCGCATTGAGCCTGGCGAATGCTTCGTTGTGACCCGCCGCCCCGGTCTGCCGACCCGACCTGGCATGGTTGCGCCCCCGGGAACCGCTGCCCCGGAACATTTCGACAATACGCTTCAACATCAAAACACCACCCGCACGAGATTCGTTTCCCGATCCCGGCAGGACGGACATTCCGATCCTGCCGACACCCCGCCGCCGGCCGATAGCCGGTGACTTCGAGCGCGCCTGCCCGGCGCCTGAATGAGGTATCGGCAGATACGTGCATTGCTTGATACCCCATGTACCACTTGCCCCACTTCCCCAAGTTCCTGATGCGCCACCTGTATTCAGGACACACGAATGGGGTCAGACACCGAAATTGTGCATTTTTGGTGTCTGACCCCATTTATTCATGACCCCATTTATTCACGATCCACCATGATGGACTGTCTGGCGTAGGGATCATTCAACAGCGCCCCATACGTCACCGCCGCAGCAGGCAGCATAGTTCCCCAATTGGTAAAAGCATTGAAGCCTAATCCAAACATCGTACGGCGGACCAGCCGTTGACCGAATTCCACCAAAAGTCTAGGGAATAATGATGCAATGCTGCGCTTCACCCTCCCAAGTGGCAGCAACGATGATGTCTGTCTTCGGATCAACTTCTAATATGGAGTAACAAGTTCCTCCACGAAAAATCTTGTATGTAACATTCCCATTTGGCAAATGAGAAACTGAGTACTTACGTCCTTGAAGATATAGTCCAAGCTTCGTTCCTACTTGATTCTGTAAATTTGTCACAAAATTCTGATGCCAGAAATTCGGATCATATTGCTGGCTACTGCAGCCCACTATCGTGAACACACCCACAAGTATCGACACCCCAAATAAAATTTTGGCAAATCTTCCGTTCATGACCCGCCTCATTTCCGGATCCGATCAATCATTATCGATTGCCTAGCATAAGGATCATTCAGCAATGCTCCATACGCTACTGCAGCCGCAGGTAACATCGTGCCCCAGTTTGTAACTGCATTGAAACCAAAGCCAAACATACTGCCTGGTTTTCCATTGACGGGATTCCACCAAGTGTCATGCAAAACGCCTGTGGCATTGATGCCTGGAATGTAATTGACGACAGAACTAATGAATCCTCCCTGCTTATCCAAGTTCGCCCAGAATTGATTCCAAGTACTCCCTGTCAAATCAAGAGCTTTATTTTGGCCAACCACATTTCTTACTATGTCCGTAGCTCCAATGCGTCCATCCTCTAACGGATCATATGTCCCATCACTCCTCACCAACCCCTGCCCCGGCATCGGATTCGCCGCTCTACCCATCGTATCCGCACAGAAAAATAGGAAAAATAGAATAGGAAAAATAGGGTCAGACACGATTATTTCCCTTCTTCGGCCGCCCCACCCCTTTCGAGGCGGCGCGCCTGCCACTCGCCCTCTCGATCTGCTCCCGAAAGCGCTCGCTTCCAAGCGCCCAGCCCTTGTGCGTGCATTCGCGTATCGCCTCCTCCAAGGCGTCTTTTGAAATCGCTGCACGGAACAATTGCCGATACGCCCCCTGCCGCT
>Ga0228535_1000803_pt1 | contig 69932 bp, 67 predicted proteins | sample SJ1metagenome_FD_168457 | JGI IMG/M metagenome (GOLD analysis project Ga0228535, IMG submission 168457) | Enriched culture of PCE-dechlorinating microbial communities from Ithaca, New York, USA - SJ1 | ecosystem: Engineered > Modeled > Simulated communities (microbial... > Unclassified | place...
CGTTAATCTTATGCAGTTCTCTTATGAACTTCTTATACTTTCATATAAGCGTAGACTATATCATCACCTACTCGGTGTCCCCCACTTCCACCCACTTGAGTGTACTCTCATTACGAGATAGTCGTTGAACTTTACCTTACGGTCTTAGCTGCTGATTGCCCATTACTTTAGAACTTAGGATTTAACCATATTCCATCTAATCAATTTTTTCTACTTTCGCAACATTCACACCTATATCCAGTTAGGATATTATGTTTTAGTTTGATTAGCTTTAGGGGTTTCCAGCAATTCAAGGGATTTTGGATAGACTAAAATCTATCACTCCATGCTCTTTACGAACATGGGAGGCTGTCAACAATATTCTAAGTTTGAAAGTTATATATTTTAATATATATTTATATAACTTTTTATAACTTATTTGTAACTGTTAGTTACCTCCAGACATATACTATATTAATATAAAAAATTTTTAAATACTACTATTATGCATTAAGAAGTTTTAACATCATCTGAGGTTGCTGATTCGCCTGAGAAAGCATAGCCGTTCCAGCTTGCTGAAGTATATTAAACTTAGTAAACTCAGACATTTCAAGTGCCATATCAGTGTCGAGAATTCTAGAACGTGCTCCAGTCAAGTTCTCAGCAGTGTTATCAAGGTTTGCAATAGTTTTTTCTAGTCTGTTTTGAATAGCTCCCAGTTTAGATCTTTCTGCTGCAACTTGTAAAATCGCGTTATTATATACTTCAATTGCAGCTGTGGCTTTCTTTTCGTCCATAACATCAACAGAATATTCAACCGCTGCAGAACTTATTCCATTTGTTACATTTGGTATCTTAACATATGCCGCTCCGGCAACACCTGGATTACCAGTAGGTTTGTCTGATGAAATTTTTAAAGCCATGGATCTTGTATCTCCCACTTCAAGCCTAAAACCTTGACCTGAATTTGATCCCACTTGTAAATTTACATTAAATTCTTTTAAAGTACCTTCCAAGGCAATTGTATTCCCTATAAAACCTCTTTCGTGAGACACAATAATAAGTTCTCTCGAATTATCATTATCAAAATCAGCTACAACTGGATAATCTGCTGGCAAAGGACTTGGAAGATTTGTTGCTGTAGTAGCTCCATCTCCAATAAACAAAGATACACCATCTATCGATAGAGATTGTACCGACTCCACAATTTGCTCTGTTGTTTTTCCTTTGATGTCTACTGCAAAATTTGTGCCTGCATATGGCGCTATATCACTATCAAAAAAGTCAATCTTTTTATTCCCTATTGTAAGACTAGAACCATTTTGAGGAACATCATCAAAATATAAATATCCAGTTGAATATCTTGATGGATTTTCTGAAACTCCACTTTTATTTACATTAACATCAGTTGCATCAAATAGAATATCAGCTGCTGAGCCTGATACATTAATATACTGATCTCCACCTGCGATTTTACTTCTTATAACAATTTTATCATTATCGTCGAAAAAAATATTTGCATAGTCTTTTATTCCATCTTGAATTCTTTCAATTAAATCTTCTTTAGTTAAAGTAGTTCCTGCACCTTCAAATCCTTGAAGATTTATGATGTTAACATTTCCGTTTACATCAATTTTTAATTCTTTATCATCTAGTTTAGTTACGAATGGACTCGCAATCACAATATCAGTTATTATTTCTGCTGGTGTTCCAGTAGACATTTTTCCAACAGTTGCATTACTCTTTGGCCCTTGATTCCCTTTAAGAATCTGCAAGTTATTAAACTCAGTTCCATTTCCTATTCTATTAACTTCAGAAGTTAACTGATTTATCTCATCTTGGATGGCCTTTCTATCTTCTGTACTCATTGTTCCATTTGCTGCTTGAACAGAAAGTTCTCTCATCCTTTGAAGCATCGCATGCACTTCATTAAGTGCCCCTTCAGCCGTTTGTATTAATGATATTCCATCTAGCGAGTTTTTTGACGCCATCTTTAATCCTCTAATTTGAGCATTCATCTTTTCTGATATAGCTAGTCCAGCTGCATCGTCAGAAGCTCTATTTATTCTCATACCTGAAGATAATCTTTCTAAATTTCTTGAAGAAGAAAGATTATTTCTCTCCAGCATCCTATGTGAGTTAAGTGCTGCTATATTTGTATTTATTCTCATTTTAATACTCCTCCTAAGTTTTAATCACTGGTTTATCTATCGACATTTATACTCTATTTCTTAACGTTCATATGGTTTAAATTGTCTATTTTTTCTATGAAAGCGAGAACCTTTGCAACTATTTCATAAAGCTCTACAGGTATTTCATCCCCTATAGCTACTGCCATCAAGGATTCAAGGAGCTCTTCATCAAAATACGTTGCCACTCCGCTTTCCTGAGCTTTTTCTATTATTTTCTCTGCTACATAGCCTTGACCTTTTGCTGATACTATAGGTGCTCTTAGCTCATCCTCATAGGTTACGCTTACAGCTTTTTTTAGTTTTTCTTTATTTGCTTTCATAGTTACACCTTCAAATCTAGTCCAGAAGGAAGCTGCCTAGCAGTTTCTTCTACAAATGATATTTTTGCTGTATCCTCATCACCTGAAAGTTCAACTTTCTTGAGCTCATAGCCTATATTTTGCAGTAGATTTTCAAGCGAAGTCATTTCATTTTTTATTGATGAAAGTACATTTTCTCCTGCTGAAATCTTTACAGATACACTTTTATGCTCCACTTTCAAATAAAATCCGAGATCCCCAAGTTCTTTAGTGCTTAAATCCATGAGTATGCTCATATCCTCTGGGTCAATTTTATCTTTTTGCTTAGGTGTTTTTACAAAAACATTGGCCTGAGAACCTTCTTGATTCATATAAAATGGAATCTGTAGCATGGGCTCTCCTTTTGAGGCCTTGCTGCTTTCTTTTAGATATTCGCTCATCTGTCTTAAATATTTTTCGAAAACCTCTTTATCTTCTTTTTTTAGAGTTTTAACTATTTCTTCAGCTTCTTTCATGTGCTGATAAAACATAGTCATATTCTCTTTAGTAGTTTCTTTCGTAAGATTGTTATTGTTTTCAAGAGTTTTAACTACTGTCTTCATGACCTTGGTCAAATCTCCTAAATCTTTTCTTTCAGCTTCTTCCATAATTTTATCTACTAGCTGGGTAACCATTGATTTTGGTTTTAAATTATCTGCCATGCTAATTACTGAGCGCATACTATTTATGCTAGGGTTTTTTACTATATCTGCACTTAGCTTAGAACTATCAAAACTGCTCATAGTAGAAAGGCTGTATTGACTACTTCTATACTCGTATTGCTCGACATAAGCACTCATATTTCTTATATCGCTTCTTAGAGGGTCAATCCCTTCAGCTACCATAGAATAAATATGAACTGCTCTTATATTGACTCTTAGATACTGGTAATGCTTATATGCTTCAGTTTTATTGCTATCTCCTGAAGATAATGAATTAATATTTGCTTTATCTGCACTTACTTCAAATTCCATAGAAGTCAAGCTTACTTGATAGTTAAAGGCTCTTGGTACTATATTCGCTTCTCTTCCTATATCAAGTAGACTTATATTCGAGGTATATGAACTAATCTGCGCAGTATCTAGGGATTCTACACTTTGAATTATAGCCGCTGCTCTTAAAACTAATGTATCTGCATGAGACAGCACTTTTAGCTCTCTAGCTTGACTAAATAAAAATTCATATCCATCGCTGTTTTTCTTATCAGAAATTAGATTCACTAGCTTTACGTTTTCGTCTACTATTTTATCTTTTGAAATACTATTTACAGCTTGAATCAGCTTATTGGCTTTTAATATTTCTTCTTGAGTAAACTGGTTTAAGCTTGTTAGCTCTAGCTCTTGCTGAAATTCTTTCACCATCTCAAGCAAGCTTTTTAAATCCTTGGAGCCTAAATCTAATCCCTGCTTTATAAGGTACGCAGCCGTATCCTTATCCATGAGTTTTTGAAGCTCTGATAGAATCTCACGCAATTCTTTTATACTCTCTACCGCTTCTTTAGTTATACCTTGATTTTTTCTAAGCAAATCCTTAGAAATATCAATATCGGCTTCACTAAGCCCTATATCCTTTATAAATCTCTTTATTTCATTTTCCATATTACTTAAATCATTTTCGCTTAGAGGTCTCACTGAAGATGCCCCGTAAGCCACGCTATTTGACGAGGCTGATGCAATTGATGAGCTTTGAATATAGTTTTTAAGCTTGTAAAGCACCTCTATACTCACATCTTCATTTAATTTAATCGCATCAATCAAAGTCTTATTATCAATATCTTTAATATTGTGGAGCTTTGAAAATACATCGTGTATATTATCAATATTCGATTTATTTATCTCAATGCCCATTTTTGACAATGCTCTAATTGAATCTAGAACATCCTTGCCCATATCTACACCATAAATCTCTTTAGCTAGTTTTCTAGCTTCATCATAAGACATATCTTTCGACATATATGCCTTGAACACTTCAGTTTCTAGTGATGTAGTATCATTTTTAGATATATCATTCATAGCTGATTCTATTTCCCATACAGACATATTGTCTAAGTCGTATCCTGAGCCCTGAAGCTTTGCTATAGCATCTAGAGTAAGATTTGCTCTAAGATTTTCCATAGTTTTTTTCACGGCCACATATCTTTCAATATTTTCTTTGGTTATAGGAATTTCAAATCTTTTTAAGTTTTTTATAGCATCTTTATTTTCGTCAGTTGTTTTTAATCCCAAATCCTTTAGCTTAGCTTCGTCAGTCACTTCTTCTTCTTTTTCTTCTGTAATTTTATCCTGACTTACTACTTTTAGAGATTCTATATCTCTTCTTTTAATTTCCAGTACCTGTCCTTTAGAAATTTCTATTTCTTTCTTAAGAACTAAATCCATTACTATTCCATTTTTATCTTCTATTCTTAAATTCTTTCCATCCTTGGAAACCACTTGGCCCTCAATGACCCTGTTAGATGGCAAGCTCATATATGCTTCACTTATATTTTTTGATGAGATATTGCCCGTTGACGAGTATCCCTGAATCACTAACTATCACCTTCTTTTGTTTTGAATAAATCCACACTATCTTTATCGGAAACTCTTTCAAATCTCTTGATATCAACCTTTGTCCTATGCTAGGCATATTGGACTATTGATTATAAATGGATTAAAGAATATTCTTTAAAGTGCCGATAAATATTTACGAATATGTATGTAAAGTATTTTTAAAACTAGGAGGATACCATGCAAGGAGCTAACGGAGTAGGAATTAAGGGTATACAACAGCTTCCCCTAGCTACTAATATAAAACTAGAAGGGAAGTCAGCCCTCAAAGAGGCTTCTAGGTCAGAGTTTTTGGAAAAATTTGAGAAGATAAAATCTGAAAATGTAAAAGAAGAGCTTGAAAATATATTTGGAAAAATTACTGAGCAAGCTGATAAAATCGGTGAAAAGATGTATTTAAAGGATATTTTGGAATATAAAAAGCTCGTGAAAGAGTTTCTAAATGTTGCGACCCAAAATTCTCATCAATTCCAAAATCAGAATTTTTTAGATAGAAGAGGTCGTCATAGAAATTACTCTATAGTAAAAACTGTAGATAGAGAGCTCGACACTCTAACTAGAGAATTTATTAATGGTCAGATAGACCATATGGGAGTCCTTAAAAAAATCGACGATATCAGAGGAATGCTATTAGATATTATGATGTAACTATTCTAAACCATATTATTAACTTCATATCTATTTATAGAATTATATAAATTAAGCCATCTATAAGAGGACTCTCCTACCTATAAATGGCTTTTTATTTTATCTCATTTTTTCTTTTGTATAATAGGCTATTCCTATAGCTCCTGGACCCACATGAAGCCCTATAACTGGACCAATATCGTGAATAGCTATGGTTTTAATAGGAAGAATTTCCTTTAACTTTTCTGCTACTAGCTTTGCTTCATCTATACAGTTTATATGGTGTACGACTAGTTCCTCAAGCCCTCCAAAATCTTTGGCATCCTCAAGGATTTTTTCAATCATCTGAGTTACAGCCTTTTGTTTTGTCCTCACCTTTTTGTATATGCTAGTTATTCCATCTTCTACAGTTAAGATTGGAATGATTTTAAGAAGATTGCCAAGCATAGCTCCAGCCCTTCCTATCCTTCCACCTTTTTCTAAATATACCAGATTATCAGGGATGAACAAAAATCTGCTTCTGTCTATATTGTCTTTAGCTTTTTCTACTATTTTATCTAAAGAAAGCCCCTCTATAGCTGCCTTTGCCGCAGCAAGCGCTGCGAATCCCAGCTGCATACAGTTTGATTTAGAATCAACTACCTCTATTTCTGCATCAGGAAGCTTTTCTAATACCATATTTTTTGCCATTAGTGCACTTTGGTAGGTTCCACTCATATCGGATGAAAGAAAAACCCCAACTGCGCTATCTCCACTAGAAACTATATCATAGAAAGCTTTTACTAGCTCTCCTATAGGTGGCTGAGAGGATTTAGGTATCCCTTTTTTATCCATTAGATTGTAAAAATCTTCATTTGAAATTTCTGTTTCTCTATAGCTTTCATCTCCAAAATCAACACTTAGAGACACCTGATTAATGTTGTATTTTTCAAGGAGCTGCTTTCCCATATAGCTGGTACTGTCAGCGATAACTCTAGTACCCATGCATTTTCCTCCTCATATGTTCCAATTCATCTGTCTTTAGCTAGGCTTAACTTGGTTTTCTTTAAGATAAGCATTGATAAAAGGCATGATATTTCCATCCATTACTGATTGTACGTTTCCTATCTCAGTATTGGTTCTATGATCCTTTACCATAGTATAGGGCTGAAATACATAGGATCTAATCTGAGAACCCCAGCTTATCTGTGAATATTCACCTTGAAGGTCCTCTATTTTATCCTTATGCTCTAGCTCCTTTAACTCTATGAGCTTTGCCATCAGCATTTTCATTGCTGTTTCTTTGTTTGAATGCTGAGAGCGCTGGTTCTGGCATTGTACCACTATTCCTGTTGGAAGGTGGGTGATACGTATAGCAGATTCTGTTTTGTTGACATGCTGACCACCAGCTCCAGATGCTCTGTAAGTATCTATTTTCAAATCAGCTGGATTAATATCGATTTCTATGCTGTCATCTAGCTCTGGAATTACGTCCACAGATGCAAAAGAAGTGTGACGTTTGCCAGAGGTGTCAAAAGGAGAAATTCTCACAATCCTATGAACTCCCTTTTCACTTTTCAGATAACCATAGGCATTAGCACCTTCGATTTTTAGAGTAACGCTTTTAATTCCTGCCTCAGGATCTGCTATCATATCTAGCTCAATTACTTTAAATCCCATACTCTGAGCAAATCTGTCGTACATTCTAAGTAGCATTTTAGTCCAGTCCTGAGCATCAAGTCCTCCCGAGCCTGCATGTATGGATACTATTGCATTGTTCATATCATATGGACCACTAAGCAGGGTTGCTATCCTAAGCTCATCTATTTTTTCTTCTAGAGAGTTAAGGGCATTATGAAGCTCCTTTTCTAAGCTTGCATCCTCATCAGCCAGCTCAAAGAGGACATAAGCGTCCTCAAGCTCTGACTCCAAAGAAGCAAACTGCTCTAGTTTATCTTCTATCACCTTATTTTTTTGCATGGTCTGCTGCGCTTTTTCTACCTCGTTCCAAAACTCTGGCTCGCTCATTTCTTTATCTATTTCCTGCTTGTGAAGGGCTAATCCTGGTATGTCAAAGAGAAACCCTCAATTCTTCAATAGATTTGGACATATAGTCCAGACGTTCTCTATGTTCCTGGATATTTAACAATTAAACCCTATCCTTTCCGCAGCATTTTTTGTATTTTTTGCCACTTCCACATGGACATAAATCATTTCTGCCCACTACCTTGTCTGTTTTAATTTGCTTTGGTCCTTCTTCTTCAGCCTCAGAACCAGCTTTTTGCTCAAGCTTATCCATATCTACCATTTGCTTACGCTCAATAGGTTGAGCCTCGATTCTCACTTGGAAGCCGTAGATATAGTTTAATGTCTCTTCCTGAATAGACTGAATCATTTCATCAAACATCTCAAAGCCTTCAATTTGGTAAGCTCTTACTGGGTCTTCCTGTCCTATGGCTCTTAGTCCTATACCTTGTCTTAGCTGATCCATAGCATCTATATGATCCATCCACTTAGAATCTACTACCTGAAGCAGAATAATACGCTCAAGCTCACGCATACGCTCTTCGCCTACTAATTTTTCTTTTTCATCATATAGTCTAAGCGCTTCATTTTTGATTATTTCCTTTAAGCTCTCTTTAGTTAAATCTTCAACATTGCCTACTTGGACTTTTTTGTCTGGATGGAAGATGTTTACAAATCTTTCTTCTAGTGCTTTTAAATCCCATGATTCTGGATATGAACCTTCTGGAATGTAATAGCTTAACACCCTGTCTATAGTTTTATCTATCATGTCTAGGATTTCTGAATGGACATCTTCACCTTCAAGTACATTTCTTCTTTCCTTGTAGATGATTTCTCTTTGCTTGTTCATAACATCGTCATACTGAAGTACGTGCTTACGTATAGAGAAGTTCTTGCCCTCTACTTTTTTCTGAGCTCCCTCTATAGATTTAGACAGCATCTTGTGCTCGATAGGCATATCGTCGTCCATACCTATTTTTTCTACCATAGCCATAAGTCTGTCACTGCCAAATAGTCTCATCAGATCATCTTCTAGAGATATAAAGAATCTAGATGTACCAGGGTCTCCTTGTCTTCCTGCACGACCTCTAAGCTGGTTGTCTATACGTCTTGACTCATGACGCTCCGTACCTATGATGCAAAGTCCTCCAGCTTCTCTTACTTTATCTTGCTCTTCCTTTAATTCTTCTTTCTTTTCTTCTAGAATTGAGTGATATTTTTCTCTCGCTTCTCTTATTTCTTCATCCTCAGTATAGCCAAATCCACTAGCCTGAGTGATGATTTCATCTGCATAGCCGAGTCTTTTCATTTCTTTTACTGTCATAAACTCAGGGTTACCACCTAGGATGATGTCAGTACCTCTACCAGCCATGTTTGTAGCTATAGTAACCTGCCCAAATCGCCCTGCTTGAGCTACTATTTCTGCCTCTTTTTCATGGTTCTTTGCGTTAAGAACCTCGTGACGAATACCACGTTTCTTAAGCATATCAGATAGCATTTCTGAATCTTCTATTGAAATAGTACCCACTAGAATAGGCTGTCCATTTTTATGTCTTTCTTCTATTTCATCAACTGCAAACTTATATTTTGCTGCCTCAGTTTTGTATACTACATCGTCCATATCTTGACGGATAACTGGCTTATTGGTAGGAATTTGAACAACGTCCATTCTATAAATAGACTTAAATTCCTCTTCCTCAGTTTTTGCAGTACCAGTCATACCAGAAAGTTTTTTGTACATTCTAAAATAGTTCTGGAAAGTTATAGTTGCAAGAGTTTTTGATTCTCTTTGAACCTTCAGCCCTTCTTTAGCCTCTATAGCTTGATGAAGTCCTTCTGAATATCTACGTCCAAACATAAGACGTCCAGTAAATTCATCTACTATGATAATCTCTCCGTCTTTTACTACGTAATCCACGTCTCTTTTCATCATAGTGTGAGCTCTTAGCGCCTGATTGATATGGTGATAGGTTTCCATATTTGCTATATCTGTTATATTTTCAACTGCAAAGAATTTCTCTGCTTTTTCTACGCCTGATTCATTAAGTGCAACTGAATTTCCTTTTTCATCTATAACATAATCTGTTTCATTTCTTAGCATGCGAACAAAGCTATCTGCCATAGTGTAAAGTGCAGTAGATTTATCTCCCTGACCAGAAATGATAAGAGGAGTTCTTGCCTCATCCACTAGTATAGAGTCGACCTCATCGACGATAGCATAATTAAGAGGTCTTTGAACCATTTGAGATTTGTAAATTACCATGTTATCTCTTAGGTAGTCAAATCCAAACTCGTTGTTTGTTCCGTAAGTTATATCTGCATTGTATGCATTTCTTCTTTGGTCAGGAGTGATTCCGTGAAGTATAACCCCAGTAGTAAGCCCTAGAAAGTTATAAAGCTTGCTCATCCACTCCATATCTCTTTTTGCAAGGTAGTCGTTTACTGTTACTACATGTACTCCCTCTTTTGAAAGAGCATTAAGATATACTGGAAGAGTAGCAACCAGGGTTTTACCTTCTCCAGTTCTCATCTCAGCTATACGTCCTTGATGAAGAACAATACCCCCCATAAGCTGTACATCGTAGTGTCTCATGCCTAGTACACGCTTTGATGCTTCTCTAGCAACTGCAAACGCCTCTGGAAGAAGCTGATCTAGTGTCTCCCCATTTTCATATCTTTTCATAAATTCCTGAGTTTTGCCTGTTAGCTCTGCATCAGTAAGCTTAACTATGCTATCTTCTAGTGAATTTATGACATCTACTGATTTTTGTAAGGCCTTAATTTCTTTTTTTGTTAGATAATTATCGAAAAATCCCAAGTAAAATACCTCTTTTCTTAATCTTTTTTACATTACATATTCATACTATCTCAATCTGAAATTACTGTCTAATTCGCTACATTTTAGTATATCACATAAAATAATTTTGTGAAATCTATCATACAAAGTCTCCACAATCTTTACCGTTTTGTAATATTTTCTAAATTTTTTCACTAAAAAAGAGGAACTCTCGTTCCTCCTTTAGTAAGCTCACCCTTTATATAAACCTTTTGGTTAATATTTTACTCTGGTTCCAAGATACCGTAGTTACCGTCTTTTCTCTTATAAATAACAGTAATGGCATCTGTTTCAGCACTTGTAAATACAAAGAAATTATGTCCAAGTAGCTCCATCTGAAGTATAGCTTCCTCCTCTGACATAGGTCTAAAACCAAATCTCTTTCTCTTTACAATCTTGCCGTGAAGTTCTTCTTCCTTCTCCTCTTCTCTAGGAACATAAGCTTCGATATTTTCAAATCTAATAGTATCGTTGCCTTTATCCATTAGTTTTGTCTTATACTTACGAATCTGTCTGCCTAATTTATCAACTACGATATCAGTCGCGTTATATAAATCTGTATCAACAGCCTCTGCTCTCATAACAGTTTTTCCTACAGGTAGCGTTACCTCAATTTTATGAAGGTTTCTAAATACACTAGCAGTTACTTTTGCTGTCACCTCTTCGTTAAAATACTTATCCAGTCTTGAGAGTTTTGTATCAATTGAATTTCTCATTGCCTCTGTAACATCGATTTGCTTGCCGCTTAGGATAACTCTCATAAAAGCCTCTCCCTTCAATTGCATATACTAACCAGTAAGTGCGTTAAGTTTACGTTAGATATTTTACTGGTTAGATATTATTTACCACAAAATTGAAGGTTTAAAACCTATCTTTAACTTTTTTTAATCTAAAAAAATCTTCACGCTCTTTTTCCTCTAGTACATCTTGGATATATTTGACTGCTTCTTCATATCGTGGAATCTGTATTTTATCCAGTGCATTAGCCCTTTTGCCGGTTTTTTTAATCTCCATCGCAATCTTATAAACAGCATTTTCTATCTCTGCTAATTCATAAATTAAATATTTAATTTCTAGAAATTTTTTTGCTGCAATATCCATAGCAGGATTCGTACGATAAAAGCTGTAGGTCGGATGGTCTTCTTTTTTTTCATACTCTACAGTAGGGACTTCTAGCCCCATGATACTGCGGTATAAAATTTCAAAGCTCTCATCCTTTGGTATAGAAAGAGCAATCTCCTGAACATTATTGATTCCTATAGTCATATTTACGACCTGAAGAGCTCTATATCCTTCTTCAAACTTTTCCTCAACTAATTTTTGAATTTCATTTGCTTTTTCAACTAGCCCCATTACTTCTCGAATCAGTACGGTTCTTTTTTTATCCAGCAAAGAAAATCCTTTTTTAGAAAAATCAAGGGCATCCTTAGACTTCAATAAATTAGCTTTTGTAGGAGTAAATTCTTGTGACATTTACATCAGCTCCCATAGTATTTATCTATGAATTCAGGTGAAATACGCTCTAATTCTTCTTTTGGCAGTACTCTCAGCACTTCCCAGGCTATATCTAGAGTCTCCTCAATACTTCTACTTTCATCTATGTCCTGAGTCAAGAATCTAGTTTCAAACTGCCTTCCAAATTCCATAAATTTCTGGTCTATATCAGAAAGATCTTCTTCTCCTATAATTTGAGAAAGGCTCCTTACCTCTTGCACTCTAGAATACGAAGAAAACAGCTGAGATGAAACCTCGTCATGATCAGCTCTTGTCATGCCTTCTCCTATACCATCCTTCATAAGACGTGAAAGCGAAGGCAAGATATTAATAGGTGGATAAATATTTTTTTGATATAAATCTCTCGATAGCACTATCTGTCCTTCTGTGATATATCCAGAAAGGTCAGGTATCGGATGGGTTATATCGTCATTTGGCATAGTGAGTATCGGAAGAAGGGTCACAGAGCCCTTTGCTCCATCTAGCATTCCTGCACGCTCATAAAGCTGAGCGAGGTCACTATATAGATATCCAGGATAGCCCTTTCTGCTAGGCACCTCTTCTCTAGCAGAGGATATCTCACGAAGCGCCTCTCCGTAGCTTGTCATATCCGTCATGATAACTAGAATATGCATGCCCTCTTCATAGGCTAAATATTCAGCCGCAGTAAGTGCGCATCTAGGCGTAGTAATCCGCTCAACTACAGGCTCGTCAGCTAGGTTCAAATACATTACAACTCTTTCTAGTACTCCTGAAGATTCAAAGCTCTTTCTAAAATAATCTGCATCATCGTGCTTTACACCCATAGCTGCAAATACTATAGCAAAGTTTTCTTCTTCTCCTCTTACCCTAGCCTGCCTTGCTATCTGGGCTGCAAGCTCATTGTGCGGCATACCATTTCCTGAAAATATAGGAAGCTTTTGTCCTCTTATTAGAGTCATAAGTGAATCAATAGCTGATATCCCAGTTTCCAGATAGTTTCTAGGGTAACGTCTAGAAATCGGATTCATAGGTCTACCGTTTACATTGTGCTTTTTACTGCTATATACCTGTGGTCCGTCATCCACTGGCATCCCTATCCCATTAAAGGTTCTGCCTAGAATATCTTTTGATAGCGGAATTTCTAGGGGATGTCCTGTAAATCTTACTGAGGTGTTTTCTGTGGATATTCCTTGAGTGCCTTGAAATACCTGAGCTATGATAGCTTTTTCATCTACCATAACTACCTTGCCTTTTCTTTTATTCTTTCCATCTACTACTATATCTATAATCTCACCATAAGCTACATCATCAGCTCCTGAAAGAGATATAAGCGAGCCTACAACAGTATCTAGCTTCAAATATTCCTTTGTATTCATCTATATCACCTCCGTAATCGATGCGTATCTAGTAGCTAATTCATCAAAATACGAATCAATACGATAATGAAGATCGTCTATCAGCGACAAATCCTCATTTGGCACTGTGTATTTCATTTTTATAACCTCATCAAAAATCTCTGGATTTCTGATTTCTGATAACGGCAGGTTTGCCTTTACAGCCGCAAGTGCTCTAGTATGAAGATGGTAGATTACCTTTAGCATTTCATACTGCTTGAGAATAGGCACAAAGGTATCGTCCTTGTGCATTGCATTTTGCTGTAAAAATCCTCTTTTTATAACCTTTGCAATCTCCAGTGTAAGCCTTTGGTCATCAGGAAGCACATCCTCGCCTACTAGCTGAACTATAGAGTTAAGCTTTTCTTCCTCATGCAAGATAAAGAGCATCTTTTCTCTTATTTCCAGTACATCCTCGCTTACATTTTCATAATACCAGTGGCGAAGAGATTTGCTGTATCCACTGTAGCTAGTAAGATATCCTATCGCAGGATAATGCCTAGCATAAGCTAGCTTTCTATCTAGAGCTAAAAACGCATTTACGAAACGCTTTGTGTTTTCCGTTACAGGCTCTGAGAAATCTCCTCCAGGAGGCGATACTGCTCCGATAATAGTAACAGAGCCTTCTACTCCTGATAAGCTTCTTACAAAGCCTGCTCTTTCATAAAACTGAGCTAGCCTAGAAGGAAGATAGGCTGGATAGCCTTCCTCTGCTGGCATCTCTTCAAGACGTCCTGAAATCTCACGAAGAGCCTCAGCCCATCTAGATGTAGAGTCTGCCATTATGGCAACATGGTACCCCATATCTCTAAAATACTCAGCCATAGTTATTCCTGTATATATACTTGCCTCTCTAGCTGCAACTGGCATGTTAGAAGTATTTGCTATTAATATAGTTCTCTCCATAAGCGGCTTTCCAGAGCGAGGGTCAATTAGCTTTGGAAAATCCTCTAGCACCTCAGTAATTTCATTCCCACGCTCACCACAGCCTATATAGACTATTATGTCTGCATCTGACCATTTTGCTAGCTGATGCTGAGTCATAGTTTTTCCTGTTCCAAAACCTCCAGGAAGAGCCGCAGTTCCTCCTTTTGCTATAGGAAAGAAAATATCAAGAACTCTTTGCCCAGTGATTAACAACCTATCTATAGCCATTCTTTCCTTTACAGGCCTAGCTTCTCTTACTGGCCACACCTGATGAAGCTTAAGAGGATACATCCTATCGCTGCATGAAACAGTCGCAACAACCTCATCTATAGTATATTGACCAGAAGGCTTCACATCTTTCAGATTTCCACTTACTCCTGGTGGAATTAGCAATTTATGAACTATTAGAGAGGTCTCCTGAACTGTAGCATAAATTTCTCCACTTTCTACGTAATCATCTTCTGATACTAGAATAGTTACATCCCAGACCTTTTCTTTGTCCAAAGATAAAAGTCCTATTCCTTCTGCTATAAACCCACCAGAAATTTTTTCTATAGCCTGAAGCGGTCGCTGAATTCCATCAAATACATTTCCTATCATACCAGGTCCAAGAGTAAGAGATAGAGGATTTCCTGTTGAATACACGTTTTCTCCAGATTTTAGTCCCTCAGTTTCTTCATAAACCTGAATAGTACCTGTATCCCCATCTAGAGAAATAACTTCGCCTAGAAGTTTCTTTTCTCCTACCATAACCATCTCTCTTACTTTAAATCCTGTCATGTTTTTTGCCCCTACAACAGGACCATTTACTGAAATGGTAATAGCTGTTTTTTCCATCATAGAGTCTCACCTCTTCTTATCGCATCGTGAAGCATCTGCCCTAGGTCTTCCCTTTTTAGATATAGAGCCTCTGCAAAGGTCTTGTTAAGTCTTATAGTCTGTCTTTCGTTTTCTAGTACAAAGCCTCCTATATAATTAAGCTCTGCTTCAATTATTGTGTAATTTTCAAACCCTGCTTTTTTAAGAGCTGACTCTGCCGCTTCCTTTGCTTTATTAAAGTTAGTCGGTGGTATGGAAACATAGATATGCTCCTCGCTTGAAAAAGCCTCAAGAGAAGTAAGCATAGTAGCTTCTATATGCTCCTTATACTTATCTGTCTGCATGAAATCTCTTATCTTGTCTTCAATCTTTGCAAGCAAATCTCTTAATATTTCCTCGTTCTTCTTTAGATACAGCTTTCTTTCTTGCTGAATCATAGTAGAAATCGCTTCTGATTTTTGTCTTTTAATTCTTTCTATCGCAGCTTTTTTAGTACGGTTTGCATTTGACTCTAAAATCTGCTTTTCCTTTTCCAAAAAATCCTTTATCTCATCATCCTTATTTAATATCTGCTCATCTATCTCTTTTTGAACCTTCTCATCTACTAGTTTTTTAAACAAACTCAGTTTTTGTTCTAAGGTTACCATTTAATCACCTCTATATTTTTATACCTACGGATTCATTGATGTGCTTAGTAATATAATTTGCATCTCGTCTTTGACCATGACGATCTGGAATTTCAACTATCAAAGGATATTTCCTATGAAGCTTAAGGGACATAACTTCCTTTTCTACTTTTTCAAGAATAAGCTCAGTGAGGATTAATATTCCTATACTAGAATCATCTAGTGCCTGCTTCATAGCTTCTAAAATTTCTTCTCTTTCATGCACGATAACTCCGTTTATACCTGCTAGTCTCATAGCTACATAGGTATCCCTGTTATCACTGATGAGGAAGGATTTCATCATATCTATCCACTCCTAAAGTCTTCCTAAAATCAAAATAGAAATAATAAGTCCATAAATAGCGATACCTTCTGCTAGACCTACGAAAATAAGTGTCTTACCAAGAATTTTTTCATCCTCAGATACAGCCCCTAGAGCTGACGAACCAACCGCTCCAACTGCATATCCAGCTCCTATAGTAGCCATCCCTGTAGATAAAGCTGCTGCTATATAACCTAGCCCTGAACTGCTAGACGCCGCTCCTTCTGTAGCTGCAAACACTAAATCAGGAACCATTAACAAAATAGCCATAGCTGCAAGAGGAGCAAATCCTGTTATATTTGCAATAAGGAGTTTCTTTAAGCTTCCTGAGCTTTGCTCGTTTTTGACATATAGCTTAACTCCAAAAGCGATAGTAGACATAACAAATAAAATCATAAGTGCAAGTATTATTTTCATTTTCTTTCCTCCGTTTCTAAATTTAACTTAAATGGAGAATAGGCTATCCCGTCTCCTGTATAATATTTGCTAAATAATTCATAATACTCTAATCTTAGGCCTTGGATAAAAACTATTAAGCCTTCAAGTCCTATAATAATTATATTTCCTACAATGAGTATAACAGCTCCTATGGCTCTGTTATTGCTGAGATTTGCCATCGTGGTAAATGCTAAAAACAGTCCTACGTGGTTTAACGCAAAGGCCCCTACCCTGATAAAGGATATAGTGTTAGAAAGAAGACTAAGAAGCGTCTCAACTAAATCAAAGCCACCCTCGATATAATATTCCTTCTTGCCTTCGTGATATACAGCAGGCTGCCTAAATAATAGCGCTGTAAGTGGTTTTTTAAATAGCATCATAGCTAGAAGCACTATTCCCACTATTATAAGCATGCTAATTGGAATGATTTTGTCAGATAATACAAGCTCCAAAACACCAACTAAAAGCACTACATAAAATAACAATCCTACAATACCATTTCTACCAAATACTCCTTGTTCATATTCCTTGATTTTTAGCATATTGCTAATTGATATCCCAAAGCTGATAAGAAGTAGCACTACTCCAAAGACTATGGATGAATAAAGTACAAAATCTATATTTTCTATAGGGTGTACTAAAAGTGCTGGTAGATATTCCTCAAACCCAAACACACTCCCATACATAAAGCCAAAGAATACAGAGCTAAGTCCTATTCTTAGCATAATTTCTCCAGGAGTCTTAAGAGATTCCTTTTTCCTAATCATCCAGCCAGCTAAAAACAATATCGCACCCTGCCCTACATCTCCAAACATGGCGCCAAATAATATCAAGTAAGTAAGTCCTAAGAATATAGTTGGGTCTAGCTCTTTGTAATTTGGTACCCCATAAAGATTGACTAGAAGCTCAAAAGGCTTTAGCATCCAGCTATTTTTTAGCTTTGTAGGCGGAACCACTCTTTTAGGAACCTCATCTACCTCTGAAAATACAACTATTACTCTAGAACATACCTCTTCTAGTTTTTGCTTGATTTTCTCCGTTTCCACTTCTGGAATCCATCCAGAAAAATAAAAGAAATGCTCAGATATAGCTGCGTGGTCTTTCAAATTTTCTATACGTTCTTCTAATAATACTCTCGAATAAATTCTGTCTACTCTATCCTCGTAGTCTCTCTTAAGCTGAATTATTTGGTTTTTTAAATCCTCGATATCTAGCTTCACATCCATAATAACATCTTGGATTTTTTGATAAATCTCACTAGGAACTCCCTCAAACTCAGCAGGTAGGGGAATTTCTTTGAAGTTAAGAGATTTTAAAATCCTTTCGGCTTCATATTCTAGCTGGGCAGGAGAAAAAATCAGATATGCTTCTCCATCTACAGAGCTTCCTATATGAAGTACAATAGCTGAGATGTTCTCATAGTTGTTTCTTAGCTTTAGTCTCTTGTCTTTTGTAAGCGTCCCTATATGATAGTTAAAATGCTTCATCCTAGAAAGAGCAGATACATCTATATTGATGTCCTTGAGATACTCTATACTCTCAAGAAAATCCTCATATCTGTGAAGCGTTTCTTCTCTTTCAGTTAATTTATCCTGAATAGGAGCAACCTTCCTAGTTATACTATCAAGCTCAGCTACTGCATCCTCAATATCTCGCTTTCTATCTAGGTCCGTTTTGGGCTCTAGTATCATATCGAGGGCATTTGCCAGATAGCTTAGCTTATCCTGATAGGTCTTGTAGCAACTCTTATTAGCCTTGTATTTGACTATGGTTCCCATATCAGCAATAGAGTCAAGGTGCTCTTCTAATACAGCTAAGGTAAAATTTGAATCCTGTATTTCCTTGACTGCGTTTTTAATATGGATTTTTTCTATCAGGACTATTTCTTGAAGCAAATCATGCATGTCATCTAAAGGAGCGACAAGGTTCATCATTTGCATCTTTTCAACTGCCACGTACTCACCTTCTTTTTTCATATTTATCTAAGCAAGGGTTTAATCAAAATTTCTAATCAAAAAGTCTTTCATTTCTTCAACTGGGACATCATATCTTATGCCCTCTATTATCGTTATAATATCCCTAATTTCATACTCTAAAAAGTGAAGCACTGAAGTTAGCTTTGCAATATTCATTCTGTTATCTCTATTAGCTTTTTTGAACATATCATAAAGATACTGGTAGATTTTCCGTTCTATATATATATCCTTCATAGCTACTATCTTAGGATAGGTATACTTTACAGAGGATATCACGGCTTCTATAGGGTCTTCTTGATATACTAGGTCCTTTAGCTGAGAAAACTTATACCTTATACCTCCTGGCAAAGTGTAGTTCAAAATCTCTTCAGGAGATAACCCATAATATTTACGAGCTCTATATAGCCACTGGATGTTTATAAGGTCTATATTTGTCCCTATAAGCTCTTCTAAAATCTTTCTGTCTTCATTTGATAGATTCTTAGACTTCTTAAGTAGATTTTTAAAATACACAAAGTCTAAGTTCATCTCTGCATGAAATTCTCTTAACTCTAAATCCTCTTGAGTTATACTTCTAAAAGCCTCCTCATAAATAGTCCCTCTAAGCAAGGCTACCATATCCTCTATACTAGATATGCTAAGCAGTTGCTCGTAATCTAAATGTGAGAACTTTTTAGAGTGAATAAATAGTGCATCTAGCGACCTTACATCTTCGTTCCTACTTATAGCTCTTAGAATCAACTTCAAATCCTCTACCTCGTAGCGAATTAGTAGTGCTTTCATAAGCTCTTTGTAATTGTGGCTCGTAAAATGAGCTAGCTTTTCTGTGATTTCAATTACCTTTCTGCTGAGCAGAAGATTAAGGTCCCCTCTATGTACGTCCTCTGGATCTATATCAGCGAGAAGACTTGCATAGTGGGTATTTTCCTTTAGATACCTAGCTACCTCTGTAACCTTTTCCTTATGAAGCAGAGCCTCATAATCCTCTTCTTGAAGAAACCTGCCTGAAATAGCATCTAGCTTTGTGCTCAGCGCAGCAAATCTAGCAACATTACCCATTACTATCCCTCCAGACTTCTTATCACTATCTCAAAAGCATCATCAACCAAACTCTCTGAAATCTCTTTGTATCTAGCTTCTAGTTGTTCGAGCTTTTTTGATGATTCTGATTTAATCTTTTCGGATTCCTTGTCAATCTCATTTTGAGCTGACAGCTTTGCACTTTCAATCTCTTCCTTCATTCTAAGGCTTATGTCATCCTTTAATTTTTTTAGCAAGGCTTTTTTTTGGTTTTCCTTTTCCTCAAGTACCTGCTTTGTTCTTTCTTGCTTTTCTATAGCTTCCTTATCAATCTGAAGAATATTCTTGATGATTTCCTCCATGATTTCACCTCCTAGCAAATATTTAGCAAAAAAGACTGAACTTCTTCATTATATACCCTTTATCGTGCGACCTAAAATTTGAAAGAACCTCTAATTCTTGATAAAACTTGATTCTATAGCTGATTTAGTCATTTTATCTGACTAAATCTCAGTATATCTCAAATTATCTTAAAAATTCGAAAAATAACGGATAAACTTCATAAATTTTTACTAATAAAATATTAAAATTCATATAAAATTACTTATATTGATAACATAAAATCCACAGCAATGTGGATACATTTCTGTGGACAATGTGGATAAGTTTGTGCATAACCTCTAATAACTATAATTTTTTGTGGATAAAACCTGTATTATTAGTCTTATCTTAAATAGCTACTTATATATATAAATTTAAAGAATAAGCATATGATTTAATTTTCCCTAAAATAAGATAATATAGACTGTATTACGTAATATTTTGTATAAAAAAAGAAGATACATATGATATATATCTTCTTTTTGCTTCTCAGACTGACCTGGTCTGTTCCCCCACACTCGCCTGCTGGGGATTTTGCTCGGGATCGCCTCACTACTGACCCTCTCGATTTTCTCGGCAGGACTTACCTCTAAGATGCGCCATGCTCACTATATCATTTTTGTACAGCTTACGTGGGTCCTTTTGCCCGCATCTGGCTTGGACTTGCAACCACAGACTCTGAGAAATACAATAAATAGTCTAACAGATTATTTATAAAGTGTCTAGAAATATTTTACATTTCCATCTCTTCAAGAGGCTTCATTGCATTATCTAGCTCTTTGAACTCAGCCATAACCTCATTATAAAGGTCTCTGAGTTCCTTACCCATTTCTTCATCTAAAAGTACAACTTCAAAATAATTGATAGAACGCTTGAGTGCATGTAGGTATGTCTTTAATTTATCTCTTCTTGTAAGCAAATCTCTAAGTAACATAGTATTTCCCTCCTTATATTATCTTCTTCTGCCACTTCTTCTAAAATTCGTCTTTGGCTTATGTCTTGATTCACTAGGATTATCACTATAAATAGCTCTAGGCTCGGCAACTTCCTTTATAGGAGCAGAGTTATCTATTAATTTACCCTCTTTTAGATATCTTAAAATCTTTCCTCTAGGAATATTTGTAGCAGCTGCCACATCTAATGGAGTAGAGTTAGGATGCTCATATAAATACTCCCTAATCTTTTGAAAAGTATCACTATCATCTTTTTCTACGAATCTTCTTATAGCTTGTTCTAATTTATCATCTGAGCTCATAATCACCCTCCAAATTCTTTTTCGAAGCTATCAATCAACTTTTGGAAAATCTCAATATAAACTTCTCTTATATTATTAAAAATTTCTATAGCGCAGTTTTCATCATAGGTATGTGATGTTCTATTCCTATCCTGCAACATGTCTAACCACTGAGCTCCATCCTCTATTAGTCCTTCTTTAAAGGATTCCTTTATCGCTTTTCTTGGGCTAGTAGCTTCCAGATTCCCGTTATATTCCAAATAAGCTTTCATCAGCTTCCATGACAATTCATAGGTAAATTCGAACCTTTGGATAGTAGCATCTATAACTATATCATCATCTGGATTCCTGCTTGCGCTTTCTTTTAACTTGCTAAATGCTTTCTTTAAATCTCTTAACTTATCCTCAAGCTTATTTGTCGTCAACAAAACTCCCCCCTCATCATCCGATAAAAAAATAATTTCTCCTTCAGAATCAACATAGGATTTAAGCTTATCATTTGAAATCTTGTCATAGTCTATTATATCCATAGTATATATTATATTACTAGCTTCCATATCTTCTATAATGTTCGATATTTTTTCTGGATTTTTTTTAAATTTTATTGCAATATCTATATCAGAAGTCCTTTTAAAATCCCCTCTAGCTCTAGACCCGAATAAAATAACTTTTTCTACAACATATGAGTACTTTTTAAAAACATCAATTATTATGTAAAAAATCTCCTTACTAAAACCATATCTAGTATCCATAATAATACCTCTTTTATAAAAAATAATACCTCTTTCAACTATACAGTTATTTCTATCTATATCCATATAATAACACAAGCTACCACTTAATTACTAACTCTGAACTTAAGTTAGATAATTAAATGATAGCTCACATATTTTAACTATTTTTTACTATCGATATAGAATCCTTGATAGTCTTTTCCATAGGCTGATACTTTGGAAGCACCGCCATAGTTTTTTATCACTCTACTTTGAGTCTGTACCTGCTTCATGTCATTTTTTAGCTTTACTATCTCTGCATCTACTTCATTTAAGTTTTGCTTGTCAAGTTTGTCTATATCTCCTAGCTGAAGCATAATCTCCTGCACAGATGACTTTAACTCGCTTACTTCTGGAAACTCAGTTATATCTATTTCCTCAATAGATTTAATACCTAGAATCAATTTTAGCTCAACAAATTTATCATAAAATGTCTTATCAATCTCATCTATACTATTCATTATATCTTGCTTTTCTTTTATATGGTCTAGTAGAGAATTTAAACTGCTAGATGATATATCTACTGTTTGTAGCTTTGTAACCTCATGTAGTCTTCTAAGAGCAGAGCTCTTCTTATGGTTTAGACTAATGAGGTCTAAAATCTTTGCTCTTATTATATCTACAGAGTTTTCCATAAGCTATTTCCCCTTTCGAGAAAGGGCCATAGCTTCTTTCCACGTATCTCTTAAGTCCGTCACTATTTCCTTTGCCTCAGCTAGTGGCTTTTTATCTTTGCTGATATTGGCATCTAGTAGCTTTTCATTTACAAAGGTATAAAGCTGCCTTAAGTTAGTAGAAATTTCATAATCCATATTAAGAGTTAAATTTAGCTCCCCAATTATAGCTTGTGCTTTTTGAATATTCAAATTCGTTTTTTCAATATCTTTCTCGTCTATAAATACTTCCGCAAGATTTATAAATTTTATGCACCCGTTATAGAGCATGAGAGTCAGTTCCTCTGGTGTTGCTGTATTTACTGATTGCTCTTTGTACTTTGCATATGCGTTATTTGCTGTCAATATTTTTCCCTCCTAGTACTACATCAATACTACTGCTGTCCACCGCCAAATTGCTGAGATAACCATGAGCTTTGACTATTCATCTGAGACATAGCTTTCTCAAGTGCAGTGAACTGTTTCCAATACCTTTCTTCCAAAGATGCTAGTCTTTCAGTTTCTCTCGTAATTCTCTTATCGATTTCGCTTACATCTTTATCAATAGCACTTCTATATCCAGAAGTAACATAATCTATCAAAATATTAGACTTAACAGAGCGTAATAATGCTGACTCTGAACCTGGACCAGACTTATCAACTATATTTTTAATTCCTGAAGTTAAGTTATCAAATATTCTGTTAAAAGCTCCAGTTTCAGATTTTCTCTTATCAATTTGAATTTGCTTTGCAGATCTTTGCTCAGGAGTGTCGTCTTTATTTATAGTTACTTCGGGTGTATCTGATGTTTTAAATAATGTATTTAGCACTTTTTCTGAATCATTTCTTAGCGCATCCTTAAGCTTAGTCTCATCTATAGTAAGCTTTCCATTATCTCTCCAGCTACCAGTAGTTATTCCAAAATCATAAATACTCCCTATTGTTTCTGATTTCTTTTGCTCTTCTGTCATATCTAATCTATATGAGTTAAATACTGGCTTATATAAATCTTGCCTAATAGTCTGCATAATACTAGTTATTGTTTCATCGTCTTTTAGAAGTCCTGATTTTGCTTTTTCTTCCCATAGCTTGATATCTCCTTCTGACATAGCTTCTTTTTGCTCGTCAGTAAGTGGATGAAAATCTCTATATGTTTTTTCCGAAAGCTTACTATTAAATCCGTCTATCAACTTATTGTATTCATCTACGAACTCTTTTATTTTATTGTATGCTCCATCTACATCGGTATCTACACTTACCGCTTCTGCAGCTGTAGTTTCTGCTTTTAATGTTAGATTCAGTCCATTAATAGAAATATTGTTTGACTGATATTTGATGGGAGTTCCTCCATTATATTCTATTAGTGCAGCTTGTCCTGTTCTTGTGCTATCAGCTGCTGGAATGTTAGCGATATCATTAATAGTTTCATCAACAAAATTCAGCCCTAACATTAATGATTTAGCAGCATCATTATCAAATGAAATAGTGGCTTCTTCTCCAGTATTTTTTGTGCTCATAAAGAATCTCTTCGCTCCAGAGTCATAACTAGCGTTCAGCTCAGGAGCAGCTACTCTAATTTTTTGTGCGATTATACTTAAAGTATCTGTGCTCTCTAAAACAATATCTTCATTATTTATCTTAATAGTTGCTTTACCATCTACAAAATTTCCAGCCCCAATAATAGACTCTGCAGTCAAACTTGAATCCAAATCTCTTTGACTAGATACATTTGCTCCTTTTGCTAGTTGGTTTACTTTTATATTAACTAATCCTGATGGCGCATTTGCACTAGCTGTTACGTCAAAAGCTGTAGAAGATGAACTTGCCTTTTTTACCCAATCTACATTATTAATAGAGCCAGATACCAAAGTTCCTGTTGCTGTAGTTCTAGTAAGCCCTAAATTTTTTCTAGTATCTAGAATAAAATTTGCCATAGTTTTATTTGTTTCATTGTAGGCATTCTGCTGCCACTGTTTCCAAATTTTCTGCTGTGTAAACTTATCTACTCTTGTTTTTTCAGCTGACACCAGTTGCTTTACTAAACTTTCTGTATCTAGTCCTGATGCTATGCCTCCAAATCTAATAGGGTTAACCATAATTGACCTCCTTAGCCTTTCTTATCTATTATAAGTCCTGCTCTTTCCATCATAGATGCTACCATATCAAGTAACTTCTCCGGCGGTAGCTCTTTTATTACCTCTTTTGTATTACTATCTATAATTTTGATCATAATCTGCTTTGTTTGTTTATGAACACTAAACCTAAGATTTGTCTGTAGTTTTTCTAGTTCTTTATTAGTTGAGTCTACCGCTTCTTGGACTTGCTTTTCTGATGGAGTAAATCCTCTTTCTCCATCAAAATTCGATTGATTAGATTCACTTGTTCCCTGTATTTTGTCTGATAAACTAGCTGCTCTAGTTCCGATTTGATGATTTGTGTTAAGTACTTGTTGCTGCATCCCTGCACTGCCTATTTGTTCTATGCTCATAAAGATCCCTCCTACAAAAACATAATTTCTAAAAAATATATCGGCTACTTCTGCACTTTTCATTATAGCATTTAAATAAAATAGAAAACAAAAAAGACCCTCTCGGATCTTTTAGCCTTTTACATCTATACTTGTTCCTAGATTAGGATTTACAGATTGCTCCATAATTTTAGTAAGGTCTTGCATCTGTCCCTGCGCTGTATCCATAGCTAGCTTCATAACAGATACACTTGCCTCTTGAGCTACTTTCATCTGACTAAGGCTCATTGATAGTGCTGCTATATCCATTTGCTTCACTTCCTTTTTGGGGATAATTATCTTAATGTTTATTAATTTAATCTTACCTATAATGTATATCGACTAAAATCCAACATACTTAAGTTAAATCTTTGATTCATATATTACCCTTTGGGTTACGAATTTCATAAATAAGCGTTTTTCTTCTGTCATATCTAGTATTTCTAGTCTTCTATTTACTTTCTCTAGCTGTTTTTCTAATTGTTTCCTTACATCCTCTGTCATTTTATCATCTCATTTATATATCCTAAGATATTGTATATGGCTTTAAGGTATTTTCTAGTTCTTGTTTCCAATTCTTGAATGATGGCTCCAATGTTAACTGCATTATTTCATAGGCTTTTTGTCCTTTAGAAGATTCATATTCTTTTACCATAATATCAAAATCTGTTCTTAGCTTATCTGCTTTTTCTAATATTTGGTTTTCTGGCAGTTTCTCCATCATTGGAGATATGCTTTTTCTACTTCTATAAAGGCTGTTATTAGATCTGTAAGTACTGTTACAGTTCCTTCTATATTGAGTTCTCTTAGTTTAGATTTTACATAGTCCATTCCTTCTTCCATAGTTTCTAGAAGGTCTAGTGTATATTTTATTACTTCTTGGCTTGGCATATGGCACCTGCTTTCTAAGTTTAGCTATTTGTAGTATAACAGTTATCGATAATAAGTAAGTATCTTTTTATTCATATATATCTTTAGTTAAAGAAATTATCTCTATTTATATAATCTTGATTGTTTTTCGTTACTTTATTAATAAGAGAAAACTTTTCTTCTTCTAATCTTATTTTATCATAGCCTTCACAATTAGCTTTGTTAATACATTGATAGATACAATATTGTTTTGAAAAAGATTGATAGTCTTTGTATTGATTGCAAATTTTATTTTCTATAAGGTATTTTGTTATCCACTGTATATTTTCATATATTTTAAGTTTTTCTTTCTTTAGTTTCTCATTTTCTTCTTCACTTTTTTCCTTTAATGTTTTATACATATTGCCTCCATATTTATATAAAATGCTAAAAGAGCCAGAGGAAAAATTCCCCTGACCCTCTATAATTATTCTTATGATATTAATTATTTGAGTTTCAATTATTACTATCTTAGTAACTGAAGTACTCCTTGAGGTGCTTGGTTTGCTTGCGGACCATCATATATCTTTCAATATATGCCAGACTATATCTTCAACCGTTTACGGTTGTCGGGTACTTCGGACCACCTCTAGTCCTATGGATTTCATTGCCGTACAATCATCGTTGCCTTAGGCAGTATATCCTAGTCGTTGAACCTTCTCCAACCTTTCGGTACAGGAGCTCGGCTGCTGATTATCCAATCCAACTAATTTTTAAACATTCACGCTTACCGTTTCCAGTTACGTTGTAGTTTAGTTAGCTTTAGGAAGTTCCAGCAATTCACCCGATTTGCGATTAGAGATTACTCTCTAATGGACCCTAATTCAACTACCTTAAGAGTTGTAATACTCCCTGAGGTTGCTGATTTGCTTGAGCCAACATAGCTTGAGAAGCTTGCTGAAGTATATTATTCTTTGTGAACTCCATCATTTCTTTAGCCATATCTACGTCTCTTATTCTACTTTCAGAAGCCTGTAAGTTTTCTGAAGATGTATCTAAGTTCTTAATAGTGTGCTCTAATCTATTTTGAACAGCACCAAGTTTTGAACGCTCTGCAGAAACTTTAACAAGAGCCTCATTTACAACTTTAATAGCTGTTGCCGCTTGACTTTGTGTTCCAACTTGTAAATCTTTTACTCCAAGTGTAGTTGCTCTCATATCTTCAACAGACAGGTTAATTGTTTGGCCTGTGTTTGCTCCTATTTGGAATGTAGCTGAACCATTACTTCTTGCATCAGCTGCCTGAGTTCCAACTTCAAAATTTGAAAGTGCATTTGAAGCAGCTTCTTTTCTTTCACCAGTTGCAGATTTTACTTCAATCGAGAATCCATTAATCTGTCCAGCTGTGCCCGCTGCAGCTGCCGTTATGGTAGTTACACCAGCTGTAGTAGCTGCTGAAGCAACTGTAGCATTGCCAGCTATTGCGCCATTAATATCACCAAGAGTTCCAGTAGCAACGTCTGAGATGGTGTAAGTAGCAGAATGTTGAGTCCCATTAATCGACCAAGTTGCCGTTACAACATCACCAGTAGCCAATCCTAAATTATTACCATTGGCATCAACCAAGACATTTAAAACCGTTGCATCTGCCATTGACGCGCCAATATTTCCTGTATTTGTTATAGTTCCTGTTGCAACTGTTTGTGCAGCACCCAAACTACCATTCAATAGATTTTTGGTGTTGAACTCAGTAGTATTTGCAATTCTATCAATTTCACTACCTAATTGATTGATTTCATCTTGAATATTTGTTCTATCTTCAGAAGTATTAGTATCTGTAGCAGACTGAACTGCAAGTTCTCTCATTCTTTGAAGAATCGCATGAGTCTCATTAAGTGCGCCCTCTGCTGTTTGTATCAAAGAAATACCATCTTGAGAGTTTCTAGATGCTTGATTAAGACCTCTAATTTGTCCTCTCATCTTTTCAGATATAGCAAGACCAGCTGCGTCATCTCCAGCTCTATTGATTCTAAATCCTGAAGATAGTTTTTCCATAGATTTTGAGCCCTGATTAGTGCTGATTCCCAATTGTCTATGTGTATTCATAGCCATCATGTTGTTATTAATTCTCATTATATATTCCTCCTTGAAATTTTGTTAATCGGCATCCATGCCTGATTAAGTTATATTGGTTAATTGGACTATGTGATATCTTTCGGCCGTTTAAGATTATCACTTACACTACATATATCGAAGTAAATTATGATTACTTTATACCTTTTTTAAAATTTTTTTAGATTTTTTATTAGGTTGCTTCTCTAATATTTTTATTTCTTTCTGAGCTTTATAAACATTGACTTATCAATACTTTTGTTTTCTGATGCCTGTTTATTTTCCATATGTGCTTCATCAAGTACTTCTTTTCTTAGTATACTGACATCTTTAGGAGCTTCTATTCCTATCTTGATTCTTCCTTCTTCTATTTCTATTATTTTTATTTCTATATTTTCATTTACTATGATGCTTTCTCCTGCTTTTCTTTTTAGTACTAGCATACTATACACCTACCTTCTCATAGAATTCATATCTCATAGGATAGGTGTCGTCTAGTAATATCTGCATTGCTTTTTTTTCTTTTGTATTTATTATTACTGGAGCCTGAAGATTCGTTCTGATTTTAGTGATATCCTCTGGGATTACTACTACAGTTCTAATTAATATTTCACTTTTATCTTTTATATTTAATTCCTCTAGCACTTTATCAGGGATATCAAAGCTATACTCAGTATATGCTATAAATGGATCCATAACAGCAAAAGATGTAGGTTCATCTATACTTTGTAGCCACTCTACAAATAAATCCTCTTCTCCTACTAGCGCAAATTTTTTGATGTCTTCAAAGCCTATCATTCCTTTTTCAAAGGTTATGATTTCTTTTTCATCAATTTCTATTTCTCCAAAAAAATTAGTATTTATCCTCATATGTTATCACTCCTTAGTTTTAATAAACTTCGTAACTTAATTATATATTAATTTTAAAAAAATAGAGCCATATTTATTAAAAACATAGCTCTACATTTATTAGATTATTTGTTTCAATATTTTATTATTTTAGAAAGTCTACTAGCGTAGGCTGAATAATTCTAGCTGTAACCGCAAGGGATGCTCTATATACAGCCTCTGCCGTAACTAGCTGTATCTGAGTCTCTGCTACATCTGTATCTCTAGTTTTGGAAAGTAAGTCTTTTAGGTTTACATTTACGTCCGACATGCGCTCGCTCATTACATCTATCATGTTTACTTTGGCTCCTACTTCTCCTCTTACTTGAAGAAGGACTTTAAGTTGTTCATCCATTTTTGCTATAGAAGCTGAAGCATCTTCATGGTTTCCCTTGTCAAGCGCTGTAAGAAGATCATCTATATCTGCGAATAACTGTGGTTTATTTTCAGAGCCAACTGGCGAACCAAAGACTCTATCTCCTGTGATATTTACATCTATATGTTGAGAATCTCCTACTTTATATTGAATTATTTCATCTTTTAATGTTGCAAAATCAATTTCGTCAGGATTAGTCCCTGCGTTATAGCTTCCATCATCATTTAATAATCTTACATCCGTTTTGTATCCAGTAAATATATGTCTCCCCAAGTAGGTGTCATTTCCTATCTGAATAAGGTGATTCTTTAGCTCCTTTATTTCCTGAGCAATTTTTTGTGTATCTTCACCTTTTAGGACTCCATTTGCTCCTTGCACTGCTAGCTCTCTTATACTTTGATACACTGAGTTTATTTCATTAAATGCTGATTCCGTCTTCTCTAGCCACGATTTTGCTGATTCTATATTATCTTTATACTGAATGTTCATGCTTATATCTGATTCCAGTCTTAAGGTTCTAGATACTCTTATCGGGTCATCAGATGGTTTATGAAGATTGGTAAGTGTAGACAAATCATGATTCCACTTATTCATCTTCTCAAGATTTGTATTTTGATTCCTCATTGTTCTAGTTATCATCATTGAGTTTGTGATTCTCATAGTTCACCTCTTATCTTTATCTTATAGTCCAACTCTACCCATTCTATTTATTATTACATCTATCATTTCATCTACGGTTGTTATCATACGAGCAGCGGCATTGTATGCATGCTGGAATTTAATCATGTTTGACATTTCTTCATCCTGACTTACTCCAGAAACAGACATCCTAAAGGAGTCAATTTCTTCAGCCAAGTATTGCTGATTATTAAACATACGCTTTGCTTCTTGACCATCTACCCCTAGTGTAGATATCATGGTTTTAATAACGTCCTCAGGTGTTCCTTCTCCTAATACTATTTCACTTGCATCATCATACACTATTTTAGAAACAAAATTTTTATTGCTTCTAAGTTCAAGCATTTTAATAGCATTAATATTATCATCTTTCGCCCCACTGTTTCCTCCCAAAGCGAGTAACGTAGGGTCGTTTAGTAAAGCTTGATTTACTTTGATATTGCCTGCATTTATTGTTCCACCGCCATTGCTTCCAAAAATATCTAGTCCAGAAGGTGTAGTTGCTCCAAGTGCATAACCTGCTGCATGTGCAGTATTTATTGTCTCCGCAAATGATTTTGCGAATTCACTTGTAAATCTAACATAGTATGGTATTCCTTTGTTTTCATCTTTGAAGCCATCTCTTTGCTGAAGCTGACCGCCTATAGTGCCCCCTAGTTTAGTTTGATCTAAGCTAGACCCTGAAGCCCACTTGATATTACTTACTTGTATAGTAGATAAATCAGTTCTATCAGGATTAGCATTTAATCCATCTTCGTGCATAGGATGTTTTTGATTTATCTCAAGTTCAAGCACATTAGTGTCAGTATGATTAACTAAAGGAGTTCCCTGAATTAATATGCTAAGAGTGGATGAATTTCCATTACTTATAGGTACTTCTTTCACTTGTATATCAACTAATTTTGATAGGTCATCTATTAGTAGATTTCTAGCATCTCTTAAGTCGTTTGCACGACTCCCATCTAACTCTGCTTCTAATATTTGCTTATTTAGCCTTGCTATCTGAGAACCCATAGAGTTTATAGATCTTACTGAAGACTCTACTTCTTCATTTGCATCTCTAATCATTTTTTCAAAGTTATCTGTCATATGGTTAAAGTTCTGAGCTAATGCTACCGCGCTCTGTATGAATACGGCTCTAGTTGTAGGGCTAGATGGATCTTTTGAAAGCGAGTTAAGCCCTTCAAAAAAGTTATCCATTACTTTTCTTATTCCTGTGTCAGTAGGTTCATTAAATATTGCTTCTATCTGGCTGATAGAGTTATATTTTTCTTCCCATTCGCCTAAAGTATTTACTTCTGTACGGTATTTTATATCTAGCATCTCATCTCTTACTTGAGAGATAAATTGCATTTTTACTCCTAGTCCTAGCTGTCCTTGCCCACCTACTATACTCATAGGGTCTTGAGCCGCTTGGTTAAGTCTTTGTCTGCTATATCCTCTCGTGTTTGCGTTTGATATATTATGTCCTGTTATATCTAGAGCTCTTTGCGCTGCAAAAAGTCCCGAGCTTGCTATACTAAGTCCTGCAAATGTAGATCTCATAATCTCACCTCATATATTTTAAGCATATTTTTTGCTTTGATTTCGTAAACACAATATATGTATCGGATTCATCCTATAATTATTTAATAGGTATATTTCTCTATATATAGTTTTAGAATGAGTAAAATAAAGCTTATTAATAAGTATAGCTTCTGATAATTATAAATTTCTAGAAGTTTATATTTTGGCAATAAAAAAACGGAGATTTCTCTCCGTCATGGAAAATCAAAAGCATTTTAGGAGTCCTTCCTAAATTAAAATTTATCTTCAAATAGTTTTTTATCTAATCTCTGAGCTTCAGCAGCATAATTGCCTTTACTTTTTTTATATGTGGTCGGTGAATCATCTGATAATAGAACATTTTTAGTAAATTCTATTTGATCTAGTACAAATCCTATTATTTTATCATTTAAATTGTTAATAAGCTCAAGCTCTTCAAGAACAGCTTTTAACTGCTCTCCTGTCATCTGTATTTCTCTAGATAGCTCAGGAGCGTCCTTTAATGACATTTCAACTAGATTTTCAAGTTTATCTTTTCCCCAGTTAAGCTTTGCTACGAGTTTACCTCGTTTTTTTTCAGCATCAATTACTGATCTAACTAGTCTTTCTTCTTGCTGAGAAACCGCCATAAGTCTGGATGTGTCGTTGTCTTTAAGTATTTGAGTTTTTTCTTTTGCAAGATTTAAAAGCTCAATATTTAGCTGCAGTTGTACTTGTAATGTCTCTAGTATTTCTTGGTAGGTAGTCATATTATCATTATCCTATTTCGTTTGTGCTTATTGCACTGTAGATAGATTTTGCAAGCTTTGTCTTATCTATAGTGTAGGTCCCATTTTCAATGCTTTGCTTTATAGCAGATACTTTATCTGCTCTCACATCTGGAACTTGCTTTAGTTTTTCAATGGCTAGCTGGTAGTCTTTCCCTTGATTGGATATCTGTATATCAAATCCGGGACTGCCAACTTCCTCAGACTTTTGGGTCTTACCTACTTTGTTTTTACCATATGCCTGGTATACGTTTTGCACGACTGTGCTACTGTATATCTTCATTGCCATCCCTCCTTGTTTTAATTTGTATGCCTTAACAATATATATATCGTAAGAATTAACAAAGTCTTAATAGGAGTTTTAGTTAAAGTTTTTTTACAATTCGCTCTTATTCTATTGATGTCTTTGCTTTATATGGAAGCTTTCTCCCTTTTTCTTATTTACTGATTTATCAGGTTTTTTTTCTTCTGGTCTTAAAGTTTTCGCTGCTCCCATTAAATCCTTTGCAAGCTCATTCTTACACTCATCGCAAACCCTACCCGATTTTATACTGACTCCACAGCGCTCGCAAGCAAGAAGTCCATTGCTTTCATCTACTATCTCTATTCTTTCATCTTTTAAGAGCTTTAATATTATTCTTTCAGATACACCTGTTTCTTCGGATACTTCTCTTACATCCGCTCCAGGATGGTCATATAGATAGTCTCTTACTTTTTTGAAGTCGCTTTCAATGTTTTCAGCTGAGCATTTTGTACATAGGGACTCTGAGGCCAGAGCTCCAAATTTTCTCCCACATTTTTCACAATTTTTAAGTTCCATATTTATCTTCCTTTCAGATTTTCGATTTTTACTTTTTAGCTGTTGCTAATACCAAAAGCGTTATCTTACACTCAGGATAAGTCTCTTTTAGAGTCCTTGCTACTTCCACTGCTGTAGTTCCTGTAGTTAAGATATCGTCAATTAGTAAAATACTTTTATAGTCTAAGTTTAACGTTTTCTCATCGATTTGAAAAGCACCATTTATTTCCAAAAATCTCTCAAGTGGATTTAAGCTTGCTAGAGGCTTTGTTTCTTTTATTTTTATAAGAGGTTTGATATATGGTATGTTTAATTTTTTTGAAAGCTGACTAGCAAGAAGCTCCGTATGATTATAGCCTCTTTTTTGAATTCTTCTCTTTGTGGAGGGTATAGTAGTTATGTAGCCCATCTCTAGCTTTAGAGATTTATATTTGTCCTTAAGAATATCTGAGAATTCATTAGCTAGATAGGTTTTACTGCTGTATTTAAAACCGTGAATCATTGTCTCCAGTACACCTTCATATACTGTACATGCATAGGTTCTATCTATAGGTGACTTCAGATTTGTCTCTTCTTCGCACGCTTCACAAAAATCCTCATCACAGGAGGCTCCACATGACATACAGTTTATATCTAAAAAATCTATTTTATGAAAACACGCCTTGCAAAGCGAGTATATATTTGTCTTTGGGATTATGCTGTTACACCCGATGCATTTAATATTAGAAGGGTACAGTAGCTCCATTATTCTCCTCCAGTAGCATGCCTGTTTCTTTATAAATTTTTAGCTTATCAGATAGCGCTGTGTTTCTTTTTTCCTCATAGACATTTGATATCATAGCTTTTAAGTATTTTGCATTCCCTACTAGTATTGCGAGTTTTTTTGCTCTTGTAAGTGCTGTGTAGAGAATCTTTCTGCTCATGAGCATAGGAGGAAAAGCTGATATCGGCATGACTACACAATCAAACTCAGAGCCTTGGCTTTTATGAACAGTAGTGGCAAATGCATGCTCTATCTGGTCTAGCTCTGTAAAGTCATATTCCGCTCTTTTCCCATCGTCAAACTGAATATAGAGTTTTTTTTCACTAGGCTCTATGAAGTCTATATATCCTAAATCCCCGTTAAATATCCCTTCTCCAGAAATATTTTCATCTAAGTTTTCCCAGGTTTTTTCATAGTTATTTTTTATATGCATTACTCTATCGCCAGTTCTAAAGGTTCTATTTCGGGCTTTATGCTCTCTTTTGCCTTGACTTGCTGGATTGAGTGCTTCTTGTAGTAAGAGGTTTAGATTAAGTACTCCAGCTTCTGATTTTCTCATAGGTGACAGTACCTGAATATTATTTGATGATAGCTTATAGTACTTTGGCAGTCTATCTGAAACTAGCTCTACTATTAGCTCTGCTATCTGAGACGGAGTTTTCTTTGCCATAAAAAAGAAGTCTGTATTTTTTTGGTCTGTTATCGGAAGCTCCCCTTTATTTATTTTGTGGGCATTGACTATTATCATGCTTTGCTTTGCCTGTCTGAATACTTCAGTAAGCTCTATACTAGGTATGGTGTTACTCTCTAGCATATCCTGAAGTACTCTTCCAGCTCCTACTGACGGAAGCTGGTCTTTATCTCCTACAAATATAACCGCAGTGTCCTCTGATACGGCAAGAAGCAAGCTATCTAGGAGCATTACATCCATCATAGAAACCTCATCTACTATTATTACATCAGCAGCTATAGGGTTGTCTTCGTCTTTTTGAAATATAAGACCATCTGCTTCCTCACTATATACTGCCTCTAGTAGTCTATGAATTGTAGAGGCTTGTCTTAAGGTCGCTTCAGACATACGCTTTGCTGCTCTTCCTGTAGGTGCGCAGAGGATAATTTTTTTCTTCATCTGTTCAAAGCTTTTGATTATAAAGCTAAGAGTAGTCGTTTTTCCAGTTCCTGGCCCTCCAGTTAATATCATCATTTTGTTTTCAAGTGCCATAGTCACAGCTTTTTTTTGTAGCTCTGACAGCTCTATATCTTCTTCTAGCTCTAATTGCTCTATTGTTTTTTCTTGATTCCCAAGCTCGTTCATATATGCTAGCTTTATTAGGTTGCTAGCTGCTCTTGTCTCCGCTAGGTTATAGGAATCCAAGTAGACTCTTTGCTCTATATCTACTTCTTCTATAGTTATGCCTCCATTTATAGCCATCTGATTCACGCATGATAGAATTTCTTCTTCATCTATTGATAAAAGTTCCTTGGCTTTTGATACTAGCTGAGGCATTAGCATATAGGTATGTCCGCTATATGCAGCTTCTTGAAGCAGGTATTTAATGCCTTCTTCTATTCTTTCTAAAGAATCAAGTCCAGCATTCAATTTTTTTGCTATTTCATCAGCCTTTTTAAACCCTATCCCTTTTACATCCTTGCATAGACCGTAGGGATTGTTCATGACAATATCTATGGATTTATCTGCATATTTTTTATAGATTTTCATACAGTAGGCTGGACTTATTCCATATGGCGAAAATGCTGTTATTATGGATTTTAGCTGTCTGCCTTCCATATGAGAGCTTATCATTTTATCGAGTTTCTTTCTGCCTATGCCTTCTATTTCTAAGTATCTATTAGGATTAGTTTCTAGGATTTCTATAGCTTTTATCCCGAATTTATCTGTGATTTTATGTGCCATTTTAAGACCTATGCCTTCTATCGTTCCAGATGCTAGGTAAGCTATGATTCCATCTAGCGAATCTATAGCCATATGAGTAAAGCTCATAACGCCAAACTGTCTGCCATATATATCGTGAGTCTTCCACTCTCCACTGACCTTTATATTGTCGAGTTCTCTGACAGATGGCATACAGCCCACCACTGTAACTTCTCCTAGCTCATCGCTGATTAGATTTGCTATAGTGTAGCCATTTTCATCGTTTTGAAATATTATATCTGAAATTTTTCCTTTTAATTCTATAGGCATAAGCATACACTCCAAATGTATTTTGAATATGATTTATTATAACATATACTATAAGCTCATAATCTTAACAATGTTCCAACAGATACAACTAAGCGAATTTTAAATATAAATAGCAAAAGGATTAGTATCCAGATTTCCCTGATTACTAATCCTTTATTTTTATAAGCTTTTGAGTTCCATAAACAACTTATTATCGTTTAAATTACTGAATTTATTATATCTTTATAGTCCAGCATCTTTTTTAATGTCGTCTACTTTGTTTAGCTCTTCCCAAGGAAGGCTTACATCTGTTCTTCCAAAATGTCCGTAAGCTGCTGTTTGCTTAAATATCGGTCTTCTAAGTCCTAGGTCTCTAATTATAGCTCCTGGGCGAAGATCAAAGTTTTTAGAAATGATTTCAGAAATCTTCTCATCAGCTATAATGCCTGTTCCAAATGTATCAACTAGTACTGATACAGGCTCAGCTACACCGATTGCATAAGCTAACTGAATCTCGCATTTCTTAGCAAGTCCTGCTGCTACTACGTTTTTCGCAACCCATCTAGCTGCGTATGCTGCAGAGCGGTCTACCTTTGTAGAGTCTTTTCCTGAGAAAGCTCCTCCACCGTGTCTAGCGTATCCGCCGTAAGTATCTACGATGATTTTTCTTCCTGTAAGTCCTGAATCTCCTTGAGGTCCTCCGATTACGAATCTTCCTGTAGGGTTTATCAGGTACTTAGTGTTTTCATCAAGTAATTTGCTATCTACTATTGGCTTAATTACGTTTTCGATTAAGTCTTTTTCGATTTGCTCTCTAGTTACTTCTGGGTTGTGCTGAGTAGAGATTACTATAGTGTCTATTCTTACTGGTTTGTCATCTTCATATTCTACTGTTACTTGAGTTTTTCCATCTGGTCTTAAGTAATCAAGAGTCTTGTCTTTTCTTACATCTGAAAGTCTTTTAGCTAGCTTGTGAGCTAGTGAAATAGGAAGTGGCATGAACTCTGGAGTCTCGTCGCAAGCAAACCCAAACATCATACCTTGGTCTCCAGCCCCTACTGCTTCTACTTCATCTTTCATATGTCCTTCTTTGTGCTCTAGGGCTTCGTCTACACCCATAGCGATGTCTGCACTTTGCTCGTCTATAGCATTGATAACTGCGCATGTTTCGCAGTCAAATCCATATTTTGCTCTATCGTATCCGATTTCCTTAACTGTCTCTCTTACTACTTTTTGGATATCTACGTATGCGTTAGTAGTTATTTCTCCAATTACCATAACAAGACCTGTAGTAACTGCTGTCTCACACGCCACACGTGAGTTAGGGTCTTGAACTAATAGGGCGTCTAGTATTGAATCTGAAATCTGGTCACAGATTTTATCTGGATGGCCCTCAGTAACAGATTCTGATGTAAATAATCTTCTCATTTAATAAATCCTCCTCATCTCTAGCATTAAATGCTGTAAACCGTATCACTTGTATATGCCAAGGTGGCACATCGTACATAATGTAGACTTTTTTGCATTAAAAAGCCTCTTCATACACATACGCAGAAGAGGCATAACTACTAAAGTTACCTCATCTGCCAAGAATATATCTCGCAGGAATTGGCACCATCTCACATTGCTGTGCTGGTTGCCGGGTTTCACAGGGCCAGTCCCTCCACCTCTCTTGATAAGGTTCAAGAATTTATTCATTTATTGTGCAACGGATTTTATTTTATATTAGCCAAAACCATATGTCAATATGTTTTTGAAAAATATTTTTTACTATTTTTATATCAGTTTTATGGAGTAAGCACAGGCTTGAATCCATATACCAATTTTCCATCTGCTTCAGCAAACTGAAGGTATTTTATATCTTGATATATATTAGATTTTGGCATAGATGCATAGTCTACTACACTGATATAGCTTACATTTCCATCTACTCTAGAGGAAAAACTCTTTCCTGAATATACAACATATACATTCTTAGTCTTTGCTTCTTTTTGGATGATTTTGTCAAATGCATTTTGGTCTATATTGTCTGCGGACTTGTCACTGCCTTGAAGAACTATAACTACATTTCCAGCACTCTTTGACATTAATCCTTTTAAATAGTCCCATTGACCTTTTACCTTGTATACTCCGCCATTTCTGTTATCCACGCTTATAAATGTTGTATTTCCAACAGTTTTATATTTATATGCCCCATTAAAGGCTTCCTTTGGCGCTGTCACCGCTCCTAAAAATGCGTTATCCCCAGCACCTAGAGTCATTACTGCTTGGTTTGCGCTAGCTGAGCTAGCAAGCTTTGCCTTAAATGCCTGATCTATTATGCTTTCTCCACCTGACATGCTTCCAAATACTGCTGCTATTCCTGAAGCAGGAAGTGTCTGAACCATTTTTGAATCAGGTGCATTTTTCTTAAGTATTTCTACAGGAATTTTTCCAGTAACTCCTCCATATGAAGCTACTATATTTCCATTTCCTGATGAAGTCGGCGTGAAATATCTGCCATCAAAGCTTCCTGATATGCCTTCTCCAGAAACCTGAAAGCTAGGAGTAGTTATGTCTATAGGATTTTTAGAAGCATCAAATGCTCTTATAGCAAGCTCTACCTTATCACCTTGGAAGATAGTTTCGTTTAGCACAGAAATTTCAATCTGAGAAATACTACCTTTTGGCGCAGTATTTTTTATAGTAAGCCCATTAACAAGTGACCTTTCTGCAGATGCCATAGTATTTTGAATTTTGCCGTCTGCCATCAGCTGAGTAGAGCCTCCTCCATCTAGCATCATAGCATCCTTTGCACCTAGTGCTTTCATATATGCTTGCATATCTTTTTCATCCATTCCTATAAACGGAGATTTTCTGCCGTCTACAGTTACTATGAGCATTTTTTTATCTGCTGTGATTCCTAGAGCTGTTCTTTGGCTTTTTCCACTTACACTCTGGGTTATGGATGTCTCTACTCCATTTTTAAGAAGCATCGTTCCCCCACCTATTGCAGTTTTTATATTGTTGTAATTTAAGTTTATATCTGTTTTTAGCTTGACTTTTTCTCCTGGAGTAAAAGCACCTTGAAGCACGAAGCTATTTGCTCCAGCTGCCAGTATCACGTAGCCATTTTCAGGAATTGCCACACTAGGCTGACCATATCTTACCTCTCTTACGATGTCGTTTTCTACTACTATCTCTGTAAGGTCAAAATAAGTTTTATTAGCGCCTGGGCTGTTAGGAGTGTATTCTTTAGTGTATATTACTATGTTTCCATAGTCTTTACTTGGTTTATTTATTGCTGATATATCTACATTTATTCCTCTTGAGCTATTTTCTACCTGAACATTTGAATATAGGTAGGCAAGTAGTGCGTTGCCTGTAGAATCAACTAGCAAGGAAGCATATTTATTAAGCTCATAATGAGGACTTGAAAGCTGCTTTCCATCCTTTACTATAGGGCCTAGAGAAAACGCTGGGGTAGACATCGAGAAAAAATCACCATTCACTGCCGCAACTACGCCTTGCTCCTGATTTACCATATTGCTAAGAGTAGTTCTGTTTATAAAGCCACTTTTATTAAATAACACATCCAGCTTTACAGATGGATTGTTTAAGTCTACTTCAAGTATATTTACGTTCTGGACTCCCCACTCGTAAAAGCTAGATACCTTTTTTAGATTTACCCCTTGACTTAGTGGAATCTGATATCTGGATTCATCTATTACATTTGCAAAGGATACTGCTGGAGTTAATCCCATTAGCATCGCTAGCATAAGAGCCGCAAATTGTTTTTTCATGTTTTACATCTCCTTCATAACACAAAAGACATACTCTGATGTCAAAAAATCTGTTAATGGTTTTAGTTATACCTTCTCGCACTATATCTTAAGTCAAAAGCAAAAAAGATACAATTACATAGTGATTACAGTTCTGTTTCAGTTAGCCTTCCTATGATATAATACATATGTTGTTAAATAGTGATAATAAAAACTTGCTCTAAACCTACTAGAGTATATCGGAGGATAATATATATGAATGATTTTTTTGTAAACCTCAGTCACGAGGTCTACGTTTTTTTGCTCGCGGCAGTGCCTCTAATCGAGCTTAGAGGAGCTATTCCACTAGGAATAGGACTTGGAATGAGTCCTTGGGAAGCTTACTGGGTTTCTGTTGCAGGCTCTACACTTCCTGCTCCTTTTCTCATTCTGTTTTTTAGAAAAATTTTAGAATTTATGGAAGAGAAGAACATTTTTAAATGGTTTACTGATTTTTTAAATAACCATATCTACAAAAAATCAAAAAAACTAAAGGCAGCGAATATACTCGGAATTTATGTATTCGTCGCTATTCCACTGCCTTCTACTGGAGCCTACACAGGCTCAGCACTTGCTTCCATTTTAAATATTCGTATGAAGTATGCTCTTCCTGCCATATTTTTTGGAAACATGACAGCAGGCTTTATCATGATGATGCTCTCACACGCCATAATGCTCTAGCCTAAAAACAGAGCTATGAGAGGTATCGTAACTAGAGACATTAAGGTTGTTAAAAATATAAGCTGAGATGCTAGAAGCTCGTCACTTTCATAGCGAGTAGCAAATATAGCTACATTAGCAGCTACTGGCATAGCAGTTATTATTATAGGAATCTTTAAAAAATAACCATCTAGCTTTAATATCGTAAAAAGAACAATCATTATCGCTGGAATTACTGCAACTTTTATAACTGCTGTGAGTAGCAGTTTTTTGTTTGCAAAAATTGCATCTACTCTAGTTCTAGCTAGTGTGCTTCCAACTGCCAGCATGGCAAGAGGAGTGGTAGCTGAGGCTAAATATAACAGCGTACTATCTAGTATCGGCGGAAGTTTAATTGAAAGTATAAACAAAGTAAAGCCTATAGCTACTGCTATTGTCCCTGGATTAAGCAGGGCTGCGAGTCCTTTTTTCTTAGATGCTGTGCTATCAGAGGATCTGCTGAGCATATGAACTCCAACTGTCCACATCAAAAGGTCAAAAGGCATATTAAATAATGATGTATAGAATATTCCTTGAGTTCCGTAAAGTCCCTGAGTTATAGGATACCCCATAAAGCCTACGTTTGGAAATATCATGGCTGTCTGAAATATGTCCTTTTCCTTACCCTTTGCTCTAAGTAGCTTTGCAAATAGATATGAAAGCGAAATCGTACCTGCATAAACAGCTATAGCCATTCCTATCATCTTTAAGCTTTGACCTAGTAGCTCTATAGAAAAATCAAACTGCATAGCTCTTATTATAAGAGCTGGAAGAGTAATATATAAAACTAGAGTACTAATTTCTTTAGCTCCGTGCTTTGTGATCATCTGCTGTTTTCCTGCTATATATCCAACTAATATCAGCAGAAACAGCACTAATACTTGAGAAAAAATCGTCCAAAAGTCCATTTTTATCACCGTCACTTTTTTTAAATTAGGAACAAAATCAAAATTATCTTTACTACCATGAAAATAATCCTGTTTTTAATTTCAATGTTTGTATACATAAAACAAAACCACTTAGATTATTATCTCATAAAAAAGACAAATCTAAATGGTTTTTTTAGTTGTTATAATTTTCTTTATATTTCTTTTTTTATATTTCTCAATAATTCTTCTTATTTCTTTATAATTCTTATTAATCCTTCTTATTTTTTGTAGGTCTTAGTGTACTGCTCATATATCATTTTGGCTATACCCATAGATTGATTTTTTGACACATCTTCCGCATATCTCTCTAGCATAAAATCCGTCATGATATCCTTACCTGGAGCTTTTTCTTCGTCTTCATTTTCAGGAATAGTAGCTTTCATCTGCTTGAGCATGATTTTTAGAAATTCCGCTTCCATCTCTCCAGCAACTTTTTTAAGCTTTTCCTTTTCCATCTCGCTCATCTGTTCATCCTTGTAGCTTACTGGGATGTTAGTAGGTATAAAAGGCTTAATATCCATAGTCTACCTCCTATCTTTTAAGTGAGTTTACTGTCTGCATCATATCGTCTGCTGTCTGAATGGATTTTGAGTTTATTTCGTAAGCTCTTTGAGCCATAATCATTCTTACCATCTCGTCAACTAGCTGAACGTTGGATGTCTCTAAAAATCCTTGGTAAAGTTTAGTGTCTTTACTTTCATCTTCTTCTATTACTGGCTCTCCTGAGTTTGCAGTCTGAGAGAAGAAGTTGTTTCCCATAGCCTGAAGCCCTTCTGGATTAATAAACTGAACGATTTGAATCTGACCTAGCTCTACTATCTCTCCTGCTTCATCCTGAGCCGTAACCATGCCTTCCTCTGATATAGAGAAGTTTCTCATAGTAGATTCCACTTCTATTACGTCATCGTCTGTAGATAGTACAGTGTAGCCCTGGGAAGTAACTAGAGTCATAACATCTCCGTCTACAGAAAACTTAAAGTTTCCATCTCTAGTAAACAGTTGCTCTGGATTACCAGTTGGATTCTCAACTACGAAAAATCCTGGTCCTTCTAAAGCAACGTCTGTAGGATTTTCAGTTTTTTCTAGATTTCCATTTGTGAACAATCTAGAAGTAGCAACAGGTCTTACTCCATGACCTATTTGGAGATTTACAGGCTCTCCTAGCTCAGGGTCATTTGATACGCTTTTCATCGATGTATAAAGTAAATCCTTAAATTCTGTTTTTTGTTTTTTGAATCCTGTAGTATTTACGTTTGCAAGGTTGTTTGATATTGTATCCATGTTTAGCTGTTGCGCTCTCATTCCACTAGCCGCAGTCCAAAGTGCTCTCATATTTATCTTCCTCTCTAATATACATATTTATTTTCAGTTATATAGATATTTTACTTCCTAAACTTTATTACTATAACCCATTAATACTAAGTATATATTATATTTTACCTATTTCATTTGCAGCTTTTGACATTATGTCATCATATGACCTTATAACTTTTTGACCGCTTTCGTAGCCTCTAAGCAAATTTATCATTTCAGCCATTTCTGATATGATATCTACGTTAGAGCCTTCTAAATATCCTTGGAGCACCTGTCCATCAAACTCAGCTTCATCCGCTTCGATGCCATCTGCCATGGTAAGGTAGCTTTCTCCTTGCTTTATCATGCTCTCAGTGTTTGCTATATTTACTACTCCAAGTGTGTCTATTTCCTCTGGCTCGCCATCTATGGTTGCAACTATGTTTCCAAATTTATCTATGTCTATTTTTGAAGCTCCTTCAGGAACTGAAATTTCATTGTCGCTGGCAGAAAGCACTACATTTCCACTATAATCCACTAAAATACCCTCTGAATTAATAGAAAATCCACCATTTCTGCTATATTTTATTTGATTGTCCTGAATATCTAATATTTTGAAAAATCCTTTACCCTCTATTGCTACGTGAAGAGGATTCTCTGTAGGATCCAAATTACCTTGATTAAAGTTAATCATAGACCTGTCCGCGAGTGCTCCACCATTCATCGTTCCTATGACCTGAGCATTTACAGCCGTTATAATTCTAGCTACGTCTTGTCCCCCGGCTTGCAGTATGCCGTTTGGAAGTAGAGTAAGCGCACCGTCTGGCGCTGAAATAGGATTGCCATTTACATCTAAAAGATAGGCACCAAACTTCGCATGAGTATTGCTGTCTGAATCTCTCAGCGCTGTTCTAAGATAACCTTCCTCATCTCTAGTTATTTTAGCAGATTTATGATAGCCTATTCCATGTCTATCTTCCATTCTAAGATATCCCGAGGTTATCTCTATAGATACTATCGAATCATTTGTCTGAAAGTCTGCTGGAGGATCTACATTTATAATTTGCCTAGTAGGTCTTAGATTATTTTCTACTCCATTTAGCTTTACCATGAGCTGCTCTGGAAAAGACTCCGTAACTAAAACATCCTTTTTAAATGCTGTAGTTTGAGAGTTTGCGATGTTGCTTGTAATTACATCTATTCTTTTTGAGTCCGTTCTCATGCCATTTGTAGCTGTATAAATACCTCTAAACATAATTCCCTCCACATTAAGAATTTATTGAATAAAATAAGAACCTCACCCATTAGTCCAATCAAAATTGCTAATGAAGCTCTAAAATATTGTTTTATTTACAACAAAAGTCTATTAGCTAGGCTAATAGACTCCTTATGTACATCATCTAATTTAATTCAGATTAATGCATTACAGGATATAGCCCTGTAACCTTTATCGACATTTCTATAGAATTTACCTATAGTTCTTTAGTACCTTTTTTTAGTTGAACGCTGTAATACCTTTATAGAATTAAGTGCTTCTCCTGTTCCTTTTGCAACACAAGAAATAGCATCATCTGCTATATATACACTTATACCCGTTCTTTTAGCAATAAGCTTATCTAGTCCCCAAAGAAGAGACCCTCCACCAGTCATAAGGATTCCTTTGTCACTGATATCTGCTGATAGCTCAGGTGGTGTTTTTTCAAGCACATAGTGAACTGCATCAGCTATTTGCGCTACGCTTTCTCTAAGCGCTTCTAATGTTTCTTCTGAAGACACCTTGATTGTTTCTGGAAGTCCTGAAACTAGGTTTCTTCCTCTCACATCCATAGTTACTTCCGTATCTCTTGGGAAAGCTGAACCTATGTTGATTTTGATTTCTTCAGCTGTACGCTCTCCGATTAATATGCTGTGTTTCTTTCTCATGTACTTCACTATCGCCTCATCGAACTTATCTCCAGCGATTTTTATTGAGGTGCTTACAACTATACCTCCAAGAGATATAACTGCAACATCAGAGGTTCCTCCCCCGATATCTACTACCATACTTCCGTTTGGTTGAGAAATCTCAATGCCTGCTCCTATAGCTGCTGCTATCGGCTCTTCAATTAAGAATACGTCTCTAGCTCCTGCTTCCATAGTAGCATCTATTACTGCTCTTTTTTCAACTTCTGTTACTCCTGATGGTACACAAACTATAATCTGAGGCTTGAAGAATCTAAATAGACCTACTCCTCCAGTAACTTTCTCTATGAAATGCTTTAGCATTTTCTCTGTAACATCGTAATCAGAAATAACTCCGTCTTTTAATGGACGAATTGCAACTATATTTCCAGGTGTACGACCTAGCATCTTTTGAGCTTCTTCCCCAACAGCAAGCACCTTATTTGTGCTAGTGTCTATAGCCACAACTGATGGCTCTTGAAGCACTATACCCTTGCCTTTTACATATACTAGTACTGACGCTGTACCTAAATCTATTCCAATATCTGGCGAAAATCCCATTTCTATATTCTCCTTTTCATCAATAAATTATTCTCTAATCATTTTAACATTATTTGGAAAGAATTAGTCCTCTATTTTTTCAATATTTGCCCCTAATGAGGAAAGCTTCTTCACTATATCTACATATCCTCTTTCGACATGATAAATTTCAGTAACCCTAGTTTGCCCTTCTGCTACCATTCCACTAAGAATAAGCGCTGCTCCAGCTCTTAAATCTGTCGCTACAACATTTGAGCCCTCAAGATTTTTTACTCCTTGAATTACTGCTGATTTTCCCTCTATTTTTATATCTGCTCCCATTCTATTTAGCTCAGGAACATTCATAAATCTGTTTTCAAATACAGTTTCTATAACCATAGAATTGCCCTCAGCAATGCTAAGCAGTGCCATAAATGGAGACTGCAAATCTGTAGGAAAACCTGGATGAGGCATAGTTTTGATATCTGTAGGCATTATGTTTTTGGGCCCAATAACTCTTATAGTAGATTCGCCTTCTTCTACCACGCAACCCATTTCTATGAGTTTTGCCATTACAGGTCTAAGGTGATCTGGAATAACATTTTCCAGCACAATATCACCCTTGGTAATAGCTGCAGCTACCATGTAGGTTCCTGCTTCTATACGGTCAGGAATTACTATATGCTCTGCGCCGTGAAGGGCTTTTACTCCAGTTATTTTTATGGTTTTTGTTCCAGCTCCTTTAACCTTACCACCCATTTCATTGATAAAGTTAGAAAGATCTACTATTTCTGGCTCTTCTGCAGCATTTTCAATAACAGTAACGCCATCTGCAAGAGCTGCCGCCATCATTATGTTTTCTGTAGCTCCAACAGAAGGGAAATCCAGATAAATCTTATGACCCTCTAGTCCTTTAGTGTGTGCTTCTACATAGCCATGCTCCATATCTACAAGTGCATTCATAGCTTTAAACCCTTTTAGATGCAAATCAATAGGTCTTGTGCCTATAGCACATCCTCCGGGCATTGAAATCTTTGATCTGTTAAATCTCGCAAGCAGTGGCCCCATAATCAAAAATGAAGCTCTCATTTTGCTAACTAGCTCATATGGAGCATCATAGCTATTTATGTTAGTAGCATCAACTACCAAAGTTTCATCTTTAAACTCAACCTTTGCACCTAAGTGACGAAGTAAATCACTCATTACATGTACATCTCTTAAGTTTGGTACTCCCTTAATTGTAGATACACCGTCTGCAAGAAGTGTAGCTGCTATTACTGGAAGAACTGCGTTCTTTGCTCCACTGATTTTTACATTACCCTTTAATGGTCCGCTTTTTCTCACTAGAATATGAGCCAAATTGTTCATTCCTTTCGATTTTCCAAATATAAATCGCTTTTTTCATCCATTTTTAACCTGCCGGACTCTAATTGTCCCACATCATCTATTATTATAAAGTTGTATGCTATATTTTAAATTTTATTTTTTATCAAAGTCCAAATCTATTTATACCCTTTTTATCTGAACATGTCAATTTATATTTTACTATATAAATCATCTAGATAAAAGTTATATATTCTACTTAATTTTCAACCAGAGCCTTTTTAACTTGAATTGTGTAAAAGAATTTATTTGTATCATCTACATGAAATATATATTCTTTTCCATTTTCTTCAAATATTACAGATTTTAAAACTATGCTTCCATTATTATCAATTATATTCTTACTCATCAAATAAGCTGTAGCATCTTCATAGCTGATTTTATTTACTATAGAGGTAAGTAAAACTGCATTTTCTTTAAATCCTAGTGGGAAATGTCCGTTGTCTTCTTGATAAACTCCAATTACACCAACTTTTTCTATTTGGTTGTCTTTTCCTTGGAATATCCCTATAAGTGAATTGGTTTTCTTAGTACTGTTTTGTTTAAATGAAATTTCCAAGCCAGATTTCAAAACATCTTCTATGCCTTTGTCGTATTTATAATTTTCGTTTTGCTGCAATAATTTTTCTTCATAAGCCGTTTTGAAAGCTTTTTCTGAGGAGTATAGCATATATTTTTCGACTTTTGCTCCTGCAAAAGAGCCTGTGTTTAGCACATCGCTTTTTGAAAGCACTAGCATAGTCATAAAAACAAGCATGATTGAAAAAAGTGTTACGATATTTATTAGGCTTAATTTTCTTCTAGTTTTCTTAGGTCCCTGAATCATAGCTTCCTTAATGTTTTCTCTTCTTTGAATTCTAGCTGCCTGTTTTCTTTCACTGCGACTTGCCTTTCTCATTCTACACTCCCTTTGCAATATTAAGCATATCCTTAAATATTACGTATCTATATTGATAATACTCAGTAGTATTTATAATACTCTATATTATAAATTTTAATCGATTTGTAATAATCTAATTTTAATTCTTTTTTGAAAAAAAAGCTATAATTTGGTAAAAATAATTGAACTTTTTCCAAATTATAGCTTTAGTCTTAGGCATATTATTTAATTATAGTTCTATGGAGCTACAGCAGGTTCTGCATACATCACTGGATAGTCTATATACTTTCCAGTTTTTGCATCTATATAGCTTCCACTATAATGTCCATCCTTTGATACAAGTGAATATATTAATTTTATTACAGGTTCACCTGTTTTTTGAGTTTGATTATAATCTAGGGTATATCTAAGCTGCATAGATTTGTCACTTAAGAATTTTTCCATTGCTTGCTCAGGCTTGATTAGGCCTTCAAGAGAATCGAAAGTTTTTTTGTCATCCCAGTATATTCCCATAGATTCTACTGTTTTAGTAACTCCATTAATTCTAATATCTATAAACTGCTCTTGAAATTCAGCTGATTCGACTTTTCTTGGGAATGTAAAGTAGTATTCAGCTGGAGTGTAAGGGTTTGAGTCATAAACATAATTTACCTGTTCAAAATCCACTTGTTTTAATTGCTCTGGGGCTATTTTAGCAAGTTCCTTGATAGCCATTTCATAAGCTTGCTTATAGTTTATTACAGGTTTTTGGTTTGTTGGCATATCATAAGGCATACCTTCAATATACATAGGCATTCTTCCCATGAAAAGTACTTTGTTGTCTGAGATATTTATGCTTACATAGTATTCTAGCTTGGCCTTTGTATCTTTATAGGTCACGTATACGTTATTTGGGTCATATTCGCTATACTCTACTTTAGGAGTTAGCTCTACACCGTATACTTCCTTAAGAAGCATATTCGCAGCCTCTACCGCCTGACCTTTGTTTTCTGCTTTAAACTCAATAGGTTTTATATCTTTAGTAATATTAGAAACCTCATCAGGAGTCATGTTAAATTTTTCTATAGTAACTGGTCCACCGAAATAATATATATTCTTTGTATGAGCATCTACTGCATCTCCAAAAGCAGTATCTATGATGTAAACAGGAATAGCTCTTTTTTCATCACTAGGTGAAGTTACATATTTTAGCTCAGATGTAAACTTTTCCTTAGCAATCTTTAAGGCTTCCTCTGCAGTCAGCTTAGGAGTAGCATCTGGAAATTTTAAGTTCTTAGTATAATTCTGATAAAAAGACACCACTTTTCCTGTTGATAAATCAACACTCACTGATATGAAATCTCCATCGTACTCTATGCCTTCATGAACTCTTTGATAGTAGTAATCTCCCATTACATATTCCTGATTATATGGTGATTCTTCAAATACTTTATATTTGAACTGTGATAAATCTAAGTCGGTCTTGTCTTTTAAGAATTCCTTTGCTATTTCATGACCTTTTTCTTTAGTCATCTTTCTCTTAGCTTCATAATCTATATTCATATTTGATACAGATATTATTTCTTTATTGTCTTCATAATAAGCTACGTAAGCTCCTCCGCCTCCATTTTCACTTTTCGGCATGAAGCTTACAGAGATATTTTCTCTGAAGTTCTTGTCCTTTGGAAACTGTTCATCGTTATAATCTGAAGAATAAAATACATCCAATATATAATCCTCAGATTTTAATTCAGCCCCAAAATAATCTTTCATTATGGTTTTAGCATAATCTATAGCCTCTAAATCCCTTTTTGTAAGCTCTCTTTGTTCTATAACTGCTGGAACTGTGAGCTTTGAATCAAGCACTCCGTTATCCATACCTGCCATATTTGAATCCGCAAATGAAATTGCTGGTGAAGTAAGCATCGCGGTCATCATACTAAGTGCAATCAGTTTTTTATATTTCTTCATAAAAAACACCTCCTATTTTGATTTCTACCATAATTATAATTCCCGAATCACCCTCAGGCATTACAAATTACTTACAAATAGGAGGCATTTTGTTACATTCCAATTAATTTTTTTATTCTGTTTTCTATGCCATTTGCCCAGTTGGGGTCTGTAGCATATTTTTTTCCTATAGCACTAATGCTATATCCATTAAAATATTTTCCATCTGGCTGAAGATAATTTTCAGATAGGTATTTTGCCACAGTATCTATGCTTTCATCAAAGCTCTTAAACCCTTTTGCACTACTGTATGGAGAATTGTCATAGGCCTGAAAACCAAAAAGATTATTTTTATCTTTTGCTATTCTGCTAGTTCCATAGTTTGATTCGTGAATAGCAAGCCCAAGCAGAAAGAGTGCATTTACTCCATGTTCCTCTTCTGCCTTTTTAAACGCTGAGCCTAAGCCTTCAAGAGCTGTTCCTTGAAGCTTTGAATCTATGTAGGAAGCACTTACCTTGCTTTTTTCTCTTACATTTGAAGATGCTATTAATCCATTTTCTGCTAGTTTGTCTGCATAGGGGTTGTTAATAGGAGCAGCATAATTGGAAATCTCTCCTAGGCTTCTACTTTGCTGAAATAGCAAGTCTATCATGAAATCATTTGCACCTAAATCTCCTGATGAAGAAGGAACCTCCACAGTGGGAATATTTAATTTTGTTTCCAAAATTGCTTTAAATCGCTCTTTTGTTTCATAATAGTTCTGGCTAGGTCCTGAAAAACCATTTATATTAATAGAATTTTTTATTTTTATATCCATAGATATTATCTCCCTGTACTTTTCCGTATATGTACTCAATATATATTATATCGTTTAAATCTCAATTTTCTATAGTTCTTTAACTCCATTTTCTTGAAATGAATATCACTTTCAGTATATAATGGCTAAGGGTATAAAATACTATTAAAAGGCAGGTGAGTACTTGTGGACCATAGTCCGTCGCCCGAACGGTTATTTCAAAAAATAAAATTGAATATGCAGGGCCCAAGTACTCATCTTTACTTGGGCGGTTGCTCAAGGAGGTTTTTTAATGGAAAAAATTCTAGATTATATCAAGGCAGGAAAGCCTGTAAATGCTAGAGCTGAACTACTTGAGATGAATGTTGTCGATATCGCTACATTGCTTGAAGACGTGGATAGAGACGACCTAGTTATCCTTTTTAGGATATTGCCAAAGGACACTGCGGCCGAAGTCTTTTCGTATCTGACTAAGGTAGATAGAGCTCATATTATAGAGTCTCTAACAGGCAAGGAAATTTCCGGAATCATAGACAAGCTATTTATGGACGATACCGTAGATTTCATAGAAGAGATGCCTGCAAACATTGTAAAAAAAGTGCTTAAAAACACTGATGATGATACGCGTAAAATGATAAATTCTCTGCTTAGCTATCCAGATGACTCTGCCGGTAGTATTATGACTACTGAATTTGTGGATATCAAAAAAGAAATGACAGTCATGGATGCTATCGCTCACATAAGAAAAACAGGTGTAGACAAAGAAACCATCGATACACTTTATGTTATCGATTCAAACAGAAAACTAGAAGGCATAGTCCCTATAAGAAAAATTCTGCTTAGCGATGAAAACCTTTTAATCGAGGATATAATGGATACAAGCTTCGTTTATATCTACACCCTAGATGACCAAGAGGATGTCGCTTCTATGTTTAAAAAGTACGATTATTTTTCCATGCCCGTAACTGATAGTGAAAATAGGCTGGTTGGAATTATAACTATAGATGACATACTAGACATAATAGAAGAGGAAAATGAAGAGGATTTTGCGAAAATGAACGCTCTTGCACCATCAGATGAGGAATATCTAGATTCATCTGTATACTCTCTGGCTAAGCAAAGAATTATGTGGTTATTGATACTGATGATATCTGCTACTTTTACCGGAATCATAATCAGGCAATACGAAAGTGTACTGAGCTCTGTAGTTATACTTGCTTCATTTATTCCTATGCTCATGGATACTGGTGGAAACTCAGGTTCTCAGTCATCCACTCTTATCATACGTGGCTTAGCTTTAGGAGAGCTCGAAATCACTGACTATCCTAAGATTATATGGAAAGAATTCAGAGTGAGTATATTAGTTGGCTTAGTACTTGCTTTTATTAATTTCCTAAGAATATATTTGCTAGAGAGAGTTGATTTTATAGTTTCTCTCACAGTATGCATCAGCTTATTTGCAACAGTAGTGCTTGCAAAAGTAGTAGGCGGAATGCTTCCTCTTATAGCAAAAAAGTTTAAGCTAGATCCTGCCATAATGGCAGCACCTCTTGTTACTACAATTGTGGATACCTTTGCACTTATGGTATATTTCTCTACCGCAACTCTGCTTATGGGTCTTTAAAAAAAGCCTTATGAGAAGTCAAAACAAAAATGACTTTTCATAAGGCTTTTTAATTAGAATTCTGCTGTTCCAACTGTTCTAGGGAAAGGTATAACGTCTCTGATATTTGTCATACCAGTTAAATACATTATCATTCTTTCAAATCCTAGTCCATATCCAGCATGCTTTACTCCACCGTATTTACGAAGCTCAAGGTACCACCAGTAGTCCTCTTCATTCAGTCCCATTGCTCTGATTTTTCCAGCAAGCACATCTTCTCTTTCTTCCCTTTGACTTCCTCCGATGATTTCCCCTATGCCAGGCACTAGTAAGTCCATAGCTGCTACAGTTTTATCATCTTCATTAAGTCTCATATAGAAGGCTTTGATTTCTTTAGGATAATCAGTAACAAATACTGGTTTTTTGAAAATCTGCTCAGTAATATATCTTTCATGCTCAGTCTGAAGGTCCATACCCCATGAAACTGGGTATTCAAAATTGTGTCCACTTTCCTGAAGTAATTTAATAGCTTCAGTATATGTCACTCTTCCAAAGTCATTGCTTACTACATTTTGTAGTCTAGGAAGAAGGTCTTTATCTACTATGCTTCCAAAGAATTCCATCTCTTCAGGTGCATTTTCCAGTACATAGCTGATGATGTATTTAATCATATCCTCAGCTAGCTCCATGTTATCCTCTAGCTCAGCAAAAGCTATCTCAGGCTCTATCATCCAAAACTCAGCTGCATGTCTAGATGTGTTAGAATTTTCTGCTCTAAATGTTGGTCCAAAGGTATAGATATCTTTGAAAGCAAGAGCAAATATTTCTCCCTCAAGCTGTCCACTAACTGTAAGGTTAGTTTCTTTTCCAAAGAAGTCTTGAGTATAGTCAATGCTTCCATCTGCATTCTTAGGAGGATTCTTAAGGTCTAAAGTAGTTACTCTAAACATCTCTCCTGCACCTTCTGCATCACTTCCAGTTATTATTGGAGTATGTACATAAACAAAGCCTCTGTCTTGGAAGAACTTATGAATAGCATAAGCGGCTACTGAGCGCACTCTAAACACTGCAGAAAAAGCATTACTTCTAGGTCTAAGGTGAGCTATAGTTCTAAGGTATTCAAAAGTATGGCGCTTCTTTTGAAGTGGAAAATCTGAGCTAGATGGTGCTTCTACTACTATTGATTTTGCTTTTATTTCAAAAGGCTGTTTTGCTCCTTCTGTTTTTACTAAATCTCCAGTTACTTTTATAGCTGTAGCTATAGGTAATTTTGCTACATCCTTAAAATTATCTAAAGTTTCATCAAATACAATTTGCAGGTTTTTGAAAAAACTTCCGTCATTTACTTCTATAAATCCAAAGTTTTTAGAGTCTCTAAGTGTTCTAATCCATCCTTGGATTACGATTTCTTTTCCCATGTAATCGTCTGTATCTCTATAAAGCTTTTTAATATCAACTGCTTTAGTCATGGCAAACCCTCCTCATAGTTTTCATATTAAAAATAGTATATATTAACCCAAAACCGGTGTCAATCAAAGTTAACACTTAGGTTTGCTTGCAATTTACAATAAATTTAAAGAACTAATTCCAATTTTCTAGTATAATATTAGTTATACAAAATTATTTTTCAATTTATTATGAATCAACATTGATACTCATATATTAATAACCATTTAAGGAGACGATTATTTTGATTAAACGTGACTATCATATTCACACTGCTTATTCAGATGACTGCATTATACCTATGGAAACCATGGTATTATCGGCAATAGAAAAAGGCATGGAAGAAATTGCTCTTACTGATCATGTAGACTACGATTATCCAGATAGAGATTTGCCTTTTGTAGTAAATTACGATTTATACTCACAGGATTATTATGCTCTAAAGGAAAAGTATCAAGATAAAATCAATATTTTATTTGGTGTAGAGATAGGGCTTCAGCCACATTTAGGCTCTAAAATCGAGGAGCTCCTTGCTAAGTATCCCTTTGATTTTGCTATAGGCTCCATCCATACTGTAAAGCGCCACGATATATATGCAAGAAGATTTTGGGATAATAAATCCAAAGTAAAAGGCTATACAGAGTATTTTGAGGATGTTTTGGAATGTGCTAAAATGCACTCTTGCTATAGAGTTTTTGGCCATTTGGATTATGTAAACAGATATGGTGGATTCGATGACAAAACTCTATATTACAAGGATTATGCGGATATAATAGACGAGATTTTAAAAACCATAATAAAAGGCGAGAGAGGCATAGAAATCAACACTTCTGGCTATCGCTACGGATTAAATCAAACTCATCCTCAAAGAGACATCTTAAAACGCTACAAAGAGCTAGGTGGAGAAATTATAACTCTAGGTTCGGATTCTCATAAAGCCGAGGATATCAGCGCTGATTTTGACATAGCTGAGCAGATGCTAAAGGATTTAGGGATTCATTATCTTACTAAGTTTAGTAAACTGAAGCCAGAAATGTACAAAATAGGCGATTAATAGAAAATTATAGACAAAAAAGGGGCTAGAAAAATGTTATTTCTCCTAGCACCTTTTTTATTTTGCCCTAATTTATTAAAATAATTATGAAATAATCAACTTTAACTATTTTTGATATTATTAATAAAAATAGAAGATCAATTTTTTACTAAATATATACTGTTCCTTCGCTAATTATTGTAACTTCAGTTGAAATGTAATTTTTGTCAGAAATTTCGACATCAATAATACCACCACTTTGATGCACTCTAGCCTGTTTTATTCCCATAAAATTATTCAAATGAATCCCTAGAGAAAGGCTTCCAGAGCCACATGCTCTTTCAAAATATCTAGACCCAGTATTTTTTACAAATACATATGGATTGATTTCAAAATTTGTTTCGTCAATTGATTTAAATGGAATAATTCCTAAAGCACTTGATTCTACTGAATTAATCAACTGATTCATAATTTTGTCAAATTCTTCTTTTCGAACAGCATAATCAGTTACAAAATGGCTGATACCATTCATTACTACAAGATTACCCGATATTATATTATTATCTACTTTAATATCCATAGGGAGTATATCTAGAGGATTTGGTACCTGTCCAAATACTTTAAATCTATGGTGGTCTAAAACATTTATCTTACATTTTAACGCATCTTTTGAACCTGATGAACTAACAAAAAAATTTTCATCTAAGCAAATTCCTTTATATCTGCTATAGGCCGCAGCTGATAAAAGTGCATTACCACAAAATTCTCCGCCAGCCATACAAATACCAACACACGAATCATTGTGTTTTGGTGGTACTACAAATCCAACTTGCTCTGCGTATAAAGATTCATAACGCATAACAGAATTTGCTACCTTAATATAATCCTTTGAGTCAATATAATCCGTTATTAAGATTGTCATATTTTGTGACGGGCTAGTTTTTACATAGTTCAATTTCATTTAAACCACCACCTTATTTTTATCAAATTAACTCAATGTTTTGTTTAGTATATTGTTATTTTTCTCGGTTTTGTACAGTATACTTTACATATCATTCTGTTTCAAGTACTTTTTTATAATATATCTATTTTTTTTATAGCTTGTATAGTATTATGGTTTTCAACCTATAAAAGTTATAAGGACATGAGGTGTGAAATGAATATTGGCAAACATTTAAAAAAACTAAGAGTTGAAAAAGGTCTTTCAATTCGAGATATTTCAAAAAGTGTAGATTTATCACCTGCAGCTTGGAGTAATATTGAGCGTGATATTAACAGCCCAACACTCGCAACATTATCTAAAATATGCGACGCTTTAGGTGTACATCTTGTAGATTTATTACAGCAGTGTAAAAATGAAAGTAATAAGGAAGAGATAGTTTTTAGAAAAGATGATAGAAATCAAATTATCATTTCTGGAAAATCAAATATTAAGTATGAATTAGCCTCTGTTTCATCAAATGAGTTTCAGATTTTGATTGTTAAAATGGAAAAAAAGTGTGAATTTGGTTATTTATCCAATGAATATCCTTATGACGAGATTGCTCTTGTTATTAAAGGCCGTATGGAGCTTTCTTTAGATAATACTATTTATATTTTAGATGAAGGCGATAGTATTTATTTAAAATCTGGCTCAAAATACCAATATAGAAATCCAGATAACGCCTCCTGCGAAGTAATCTGGGCAATTCAAGGCGCTCCTAAACATTCTAATGAATAAATTAAGTAAAAAACGCTCGAAACCAAATTTATTATGGCTTCAGAGCGTTTTATTTTTTGCAAAGATAAAATCTTAAATTCGATTCTAATTTCTCTTTTTATCCACCATTATCTCTAGCATCATTTTGTCCAAATCTGCCATTCCATAAGCTGCGATTTTTCCAAGGTTCTCAATGCTCTTATCAACATTGTCGTCTACTATTCCCTCTAAGGAAGTACAAGATACATTGTCCATAGCTGCAAGGCTTGATATTACCGCTGCGCTTACTCCAGTAGCTACCTTCATGGCACAGTTAGGCTTTGCCCCATCACATACTATTCCAGTTAGATTTCCTATCATGTTTTGAACTGAGAACTTAACTTGCTCTAGATTCCCACCTAACAAATAAGTCATTCCACAAGAAGCTGAAGCTCCTGCAGTCATAGCTCCACAAAGTGCAGATAGTCTTTTCATATTTGACTTGATATAAATAGATATAAGACTCGCTAATACCAAAGCTCTAGTTAGTTTTTCTTTATCAGACCCTAGCTTTTCGGCGCAGGCTATAACTGGGACAGATAAAGTAATCCCTTGGTTTCCACTGCCTGAATTGCTCATTGCTGGAAGCATGCAGCCTCCCATCCTAGCATCAGCCCCTGCCGCAGATTTTTTGATTACGTAAGACATCAAGTCATCTGCTAGAAGTCCATTATCTATGTTTTTTTGTACTATTCTTCCAATTCTATGACCGTAGTTTTTTTCCATTCCTTCATTTGAAATCAAGCTATTTGTTATAGTTAAGTCATAAACAAAGCTAAGCTCTTCAAGAGGCGTATTTACAGAAAAATCGTAGATGCTCTCCACAGAAAATTTAAGACTTTTTCCTGTATCTTGGTTTATTGAAGCTTTGCTTGAAGATTCCGCTTTATTCTCTACTGATACTTCTTTACTTTCTTCTTTAGTGTCCTTTTGGATACGATTATTTAATATTTCTTGCCCATTTTTTTCTATGTATACTATATTGTTATGCTTATCTTCTATTATGACCTTACTATTAGACTCTCCAGATACTGCATTTACTTCTATATATACAGGATTTATACCTGATTTTACTCCTATTTTAATCTTTTGCTCTGCTACCATCTGCTGACTTTGCTTTACATCTTCGTAGGTTATATCAGCAAGGACATTTAATTCTTTACTTGGATCTCCTCCTACTATTCCTATAGCCCCAGCAATTTCTAGGCCAATCATTCCAGTTCCTGGTATGCCTACTCCCATTCCGTTTTTAAGTATATTAGGGCTTACAAAAGCTTCTACAATCTTCGGAGCTTCTCCTAAAACCTCTCTAGCCTTAGCCGCTGCATATGCAAGCGCTATAGGCTCAGTACATCCCATAGCTGGTACTAGCTCTTTTTTTAAAATATCGATATAATCCTGTTTACAATAGCTTTCCATAAAAATCCTCCTCATTATCTGGATAATTGTTTTAGATATCTATATATAGTTGCTTCTGAAGTTTTTAGTCGCTCTGCAACCTCTATCACGCTACCCTTCAAAAGAAATACTCCTTTTTCATGTAGCTGAGCCACTATAGCCACTTTTTCATCGGGTGACATTCGCTCTGGCTCAATATCCGTTTGAATCAGCACTTGATTTATGATTGTAGTCGTAAGCTCTTCTAAGGTAGTTGTGCTAAGATTCTCTTCAATCACTTTTGGCTTTGCTTTTTCTATTTCATTGGCCTTAGCCTCAGTATCAGCTAGCTTAATATTTGTTCTTTCCTTTGATTTTTCACATAGATTAAAATAATCGCTTGTAGCTCCCATAAATGAATCTATTATCGCTTGCATATCCAAAAATTTACTTGCATCCATGTTTATGCATAGCAAACCAATTAAATTATTATTAATATCTTTAATGAAGTATGTAGCAGACTTCACTTGGTCTCCTGAAGCAGTAATACTTATGTAGTTTGATATATAATCCTGCTTTAAATATAGCTTGTCCTGTAGAATTTTGAGTGATAAATCAGTAAGAGGACTTCCTATTCCTCGTCCACTAACATGGGAATTTTCTATTGCAATTACTGATTTTTCTGGAGTCGTAACATCATGGAGCACCACTTCATAATTAGGTCCAAGAAAATTTCCTAAAAATTTCGTAAATATGATATATGGCTTTAAAATTTCTTGACTAGTCATATAATCCGCCTTTCTATGAAAGCATTTCTTATTTCATTTAGTTCTACCTAAATTATATTAGAGTATAGATAAGAGTGCAATAATTTTTTATCACAATAATAATTTAATATCACATAGCATAATTAAAAGTAAACTAATGTACTATTTAAAAATTATTAATAAGACCATATACACTTTAATATTAATCACTAACGGATTTTTGGACTTTGCTATCTTCACAATTAAAAATTTTGAAATTAAATTATTTGGGTAATAAATTCTTTAAGAAAAGGAGGTTTTTTGTTATGGATAAGCTACTCATTCATTTATGGTATGACAAAGAAGCTAGAGAGGCTGCTGAGCTTTACACTAGTATATTTCCTGACTCAAAAATCAATAAAAGTATAATTTTGAGAGATACTCCTTCAGGTGATGCAGAATTGATTGATTTTTATTTGTGCGGCAAGGAATTTCAAGCAATAAGTGGAGGACCATATTTTAGATTTAATCCTTCCATATCTATGATGGTCAAAACTCCTAATATAGAGCAAGTGAGCTCCATATGGGAAGCTCTTATACAAGGTGGAAAAGAGCTTATGCCTCTTGATAAATATTTTTTCAGCGAAAGATACGGTTGGTTACAAGATAAATATGGCTTATCCTGGCAGATATTTCATAATCCCGATACTGATAAAGCAGAAATCTCCCCTAATCTATTATTTTCATCCTCTGTAAACGGAAAAGCAGAGGAAGCTATTTCTTTTTACACGAACTCGTTCCCAAACTCCGAAACTATCTATATAAACAGATATAATGAAAATGAAGCTTCTGCCCCAGAAGCAAAAATAAATTATGCCGAATTTGCTCTAGATTCTATGAAGCTAACTGCTATGGATAACGCAAATTCTGTAGATTATAGTTTTAATGAAGCTATTTCATTTATGGTAAGATGCAAGAATCAAGAGGAAATAGATTATTATTGGAATCTGCTATCTAATGATAGGGAAGCCGAGCAATGTGGATGGCTAAAAGATAAATATGGTCTATCTTGGCAAATAGTTCCAGACTTTCTAGATGATGCCATGTTTGATGCCTCTCAGGAGCTCATCGACAAAATAACAAAAGTCTTTCTTCCTATGAAAAAATTAGACTATGATAAGTTAAAAAATACCTTGTAGTTTTTGAGTTTTCCCTATATCCTAAACTATTTTTCAAACATAAAAAACTGCAGACCAAAATCATCTGCAGTTTTTTATGGTTCTATTGTAGATTAAGCAATCTCAGATTGCTTAATGGGCGGGGTTCTTATTGTGAATGCAACAAGGTTCCCGGGCCCCATAAGCAATCTCCGATTGCTTAATGGGCAATGTTCTTATTTTATATATTCTTCACTTACAAGAGCATCCTTTAAAAGCTCACTTGGTATTATAAATTCAGGATTTCCCATATACCCAGGGGCAACCTCATACTTATCAAATGCTATAACTAGCTGATTATCTTTAGTTATATAGAAGCTTTGGTTTTTGTCTATTTTAGAGAAATTTTCATCTCCCATCATTTCATCCTCTAGCCAGTATACATTGTTCTCATCCTTCATCTGTTCTTTCATTTGAGCTTTTATATTCTCGCTGATTATATCTATATAGGCTTCATCTTTAAATAGACTTGGCAAAGTAATTAATAGTTTATTTTGTTTATCTATGGTGTCATACTTTATAGTAGTAGATGAAGATCCTGCAGTATTTACAACATATCTGCCTATTACTAGAAGCTTATCAGTATCAGTTTTCACTTCATATCCAGAAGCTATTCCCATATGTGCCTCATCCATATCAGCTTTCTTCAGCTCATCTATTTCCTTCATAAAATCATCATAAAGCTTTTGATTTTCATCTAAATATTTTTCATTTAGCATAGCTTCAAGTTTGGAATCTAAGCCTTCAATAGCTGGTGTTTTGAGCTGTGCATCAAAATTATTGTCCTTCAGCTCAAAGGTTTTAAATGTAAGCACCCTAACTATTGAGCCAAGAACTGGAACCTCTGATAAGGCATATGAAATCTCAGAGCTTAAATTTATGCTTCCTACAAATACAACTCCTGCAACAGCCGCCGCAATTACACTTTTATTTATTATATTTTTTCTTTTCATTTTTTTCTCCTGCTCCTTTATTGTCGTTCTGACTAAAAATTCTAATTCATCTGGTATCTCTATATTTTCATATTCGTTTCTGAATTTATTCATTATTAATCTCTCCTTTAATAGTCTTATTACTATTCAAGCTCTATGCGTAGTTTTTTAAGTGATGAATAAAGCTTAGTTTTAACTGTACTTTCAGGCATGTTCATTATGCTAGCAATATCTTGAAGCTTCATGGATTCAAAATATCTAAGAACCACTATAGTTTTATTTTCGTCGCTTAGCCTATCTAGAGCAGACATTAAGTCAGTATCCTCATAATTATCAGAGCTACTTCCTCCAATATCCTCTAGAATTTCATCCTCAGTCAAAACAATTTTATTTGATTTTCTCAAAAAATCTAAAGCAGTATGAACAACTATTTTGTAAAACCAGCTCTTTATTCCATCTGGATTTTTTAACTTATGCTGTGATTCTAGTGCTTTGCATATAGCTTCTTGGACTATATCAAGGGCATCTTGCTGATTCTTTACATAGGTGTAAGCTAATCTATAATATCCCTCCCTATTTTCTATGATGAATTTTGTTACATAATCGCGATTAGTTTTTGTTTTCATCTTTAAGTATTCCTTTTTATATATTTTTTGTCTTCTAAATAATAGACGAATAAGGCGCTTAAAAAGTTTTAAAATGATTACAGATTTTTCGCAAAAAAATACCATCTTATTCAGATGATATTTTAGTATACTCCATTATATCTAGTTGTTAATACTTTTACTCGGAGTTCTTAATATTACTATTTTTCTTATTGATATATTCTTATATCAAGGCTCTTATTAGAGCCTTTACTATTTTAGGATCAAACTGCGTACCAGCATTGTCTTTTATTATTTCTAGAGCTTCCTCATCATCGACAGCCTTCCTGTATGGTTGATCTCTAGTGAGTGCATCATAGGCTTCTGCTACGGCTAGAATCCTAGCATAAAATGGAATCTCATCCCCTCTTAGTCCCTTAGGGTATCCACTTCCATCCCATCTTTCATGATGAGAAAGCACTGAGTCTGCTATAGATGCAAATTCATTCGAGGAGCTAAGAATACTATAGCCTGTCTCAGGGTGACGCTTCATATTATCCCACTGATGAGCATCTAGAGAGCCTTTGTAATTTAAAATATTGTCTTGAAGTGCAATCTTGCCTATATCGTGATAATAACCAAGAGTAAGAAGCTCAAGAAGCTGTGTCTGAGAGAAGCCAAGCTGTTTTCCTAGTAATTTACATATATATGAAGTTCCTTTTGCATGCTCTTGTTCTTCTGGATACTTTTTCTCTAGGTTGTGAAGGATAATTTCTATAGCTTCTTTTCTAAGAGCTGCTCTTTGAGCCAATTTATTTTGGTACATCATGACATCAGCGCTGTTTAGCACTTGAGAAATAGGGATATTTTCTTCATGCTTTAGAGCGTACCCTATAGCTATTGATATAGGTATGTCGTGAATGGTTCTCGATTTTGTAGAATGCTCTAATCTGGATTTTAATGAAATTAAATCTGGCTCATTTACCTTTGTCATTATTAAGGAAAACTCATCTCCACCTATTCTCGCAACGATGTCATCACTTCTAAGCTCTTTTTGGATTAAATCTGAAACAGTTTTTATTAGTTCATCTCCACTTGCATGTCCAAAAGCATCATTAATAAGCTTAAGCCCATTTACATCTATCATGACTATTCCTATAGGATAATTTCTAAGAGTGTCAACACGTTTTAACTCCTCTTCAAAAAATCTTCGGTTAAAAAGCCCAGTGAGCTGGTCATGGTAACAAATATATGATAGCTTATCTTCAGCTACTCTTCTATTTGTTATATCGGATAAAAACATCAATATGCTCGGCTTATCATCCCATAGAAGATGTACAGCCGAAGCTTCTACCCAAATAAATTCTCCATCATTTTTTTTGAATCTAAACTGAATCTTTGGATTATCTAAGTCATTTATAAGGCGAGAATCCAGCATCAATTTCAGCTTGCTGATATCCTCATCATGAACTAGTTCTTCAAGTTCAAGTTCTTTCAAGCTTTCATTGTATCCTGTCTGCTCCATAACTTTTAAGTTAGTATGAATTATTTTATTGTCTTGAATTACAAATACAAATTCGGATAAATTATTAAATAATGTTTTGAACTGCAATTCTTTTTTATCTAATTTCTTTATAATTTCATTTACTTCAATCTCTTTGTTTTTCTTTTCTAAACTGGCTTTAAATAATAAATATACTATTACTGCCAATAGCAAAATTACGGTTAAAAATAAAATAGTTTGGCTACTCATAATACTTCCTCTTTTCACAATAAGAGCAATCCAATTTTATCCGAATCTATCTAGTATTATTGTTATATATACCAATATACAAATAAAAAACACCATAATCAGAAAATTATGGTGAAAATAAAATACAATTTATAAGTTTAACTATTATTTGTCATTTTCTTATAAATTTTGAGTTGGTTATGTTTATATTTATCTTTACTTTAAAATTATAGATTGAATTTTAAAATCATAGCCTTATATATATCCTCTATCCTAGAATTATTATTATTTAAATCAAAATCACTATCACTTACCCATATTTCCTGAGCTTTTAGAGCTTGCCCTATTAACATATACAGTCCATTTATATTATTGATACAATACTCATCTGCTAGCTTAAGTAGCTTGGTTTTTTGTGGATTGTATATGAGGTCAACTACATTGCTGTACTTTTTAATAGCTTCCTTTTTAATAGGACACTCTTCAATATTCGGATAGGTTCCTACTGGGGTGCAGTTTATAAGGCAGTATTTATCCTTAATTTCATCGATTTCCTCATAAGCCAGTACTTCAAAATCTGGATACTCCAGCTTGGTTTTATCTGGATTCCTGCTTATAATTGTTATACTCCTAGCCTGTTCATCTTGCAGTACTTTTATAACTGCCTTTGCCGCTCCTCCTGCTCCAAGCAAAGTAAATCCATTTTTGCTTATAGCTATTCCTGCTTTATCAAGGCATAATTTAAACCCATCGTAATCTGTGTTTGTTCCTATAGCTTTGTTTTCTTTTAAAGTAATTGTATTTACAGCCCCTATTTCGATTGCCTTTTGATCTATCTCATCTAGATATCTCATTATATCCTGCTTATAAGGGATGGTTACATTTAGACCAGCTATGTTTAGTACTCTCATAGAAGCTATAACCTTATCTAGGTTTTCAGGTTCTACTTCAAACATGCCGTAGCTACCTTTTATACCTGTTTCTTTCATAATCTCTTGATGAAGTACGTCTGATATACTGTGAGCTAAAGTTTTTCCTATTAATCCAAAATTGTTTTTCTTCATAGGCTCCACCTTGATTTGATGTACTCAGGACTTTCATCTAGCATCATATCCAAAATAACAAAAGCTGATACTGACTCAATTACAGGAACCACTCTAGGTACTATGCAAGGATCATGTCTTCCCTTTATCTCAATTATTGCATCACTGGAATTATTTATATCTATAGTATTTTGGCTCATCGCTATAGATGGAGTTGGCTTTATTGCAGTTTTGAATATTATAGGCATAGCATTAGTGATGCCACCTAAAATTCCCCCATTGTGATTTGATTTATGTGTTACTTCTCCATCAATTATACTCATCTGATCGTTTACCATAGATGCTCTTGCTTTACTCATCTCAAATCCATCACCAAATTCAATACCTTTAACAGCTGGAATAGAAAATAGCATATGAGATAATCTACTCTCGACAGAATCAAAAAATGGGCTTCCTATACCAGCTGGCACTCCAGTTATGGCACACTCCACTACCCCTCCTATAGAATCGTGGTTTGCCTTTGCATCTTGAATTAGATTCCTCATGAGAATTTCTTTTTCCTCTGATATTACAGGTAGCTCCATTTGCTTTAGTCTATCTCTTAGCTGAGCACTTCCTGTCATGGAATTTAGATTTTCATCAACAACCTCTCCTATGCTTAGTACATGAGCCGTAGTAAAAATATTTGCTCCCTCTAGTATATAGCTCGCTATAGCACCAGCAAAAGTAAGCACAGCTGTTAATCTTCCAGAGAAATGTCCTCCTCCTCTATAATCACTGTACCCTTTGTATTTCATATAGCCTGTATAATCTGCATGGCCTGGTCTCATTAGATTTTTAGTTTTTTCATAATCGCTCGAGTGCTGATTTGAATTTCTAATTTCAAAAGCTATAGGAGCACCAGTTGTAATTCCATTAAAAACACCACTTAATATTTCAGCCTTATCAGCTTCTTTTCTAGGTGTGGACATATCATTTTGTCCTGGCATTCTTCTTTTCATAACAGCTTCTATATAGTCCATATCAAGCTTAACCCCAGGCAGGATTCCATCTATTACTCCGCCTATAGCAACTCCGTGCGATTCTCCAAATATAGTAAGTTTTAATTTAGTTCCCAGTGTCGTACTCATTAATATCTGCCCCTAACGTTTTAAAGTCTTCCCAAAAATGAGGATAGGATTTAGAAACTGCTTCAGCTCCTGATATTTCTACTTCAAATTGACATCTTATAGAAGCTATAGCCATAGCCATAGCAATTCTATGGTCATTCCAACTACTGAGTTTCGCACCAGTAAGCTGAGTTTTTCCATTTATAATAATTGAATCCTCAAGTTCAGTAATATCTGCTCCTAGCTTCGATAGCTCACTGACTGTAGACTTAATTCTATCAGATTCCTTAATCCTAAGTCTTGATGCATTGATAATTCTAGTTTTTCCCTCACTCACAGATGCCATAACGCAAATTACTGGAATAATATCTGGAATCTGAGAAGCATCTATTACCATTGATTTTAAATGCCCAGAGTTTACATCAAGGTGTCCATCTTCAAGCTTTTTAATATCTGCTCCCATAGCTTTTGCTATATCTATAATTTTTTTATCTGCTTGCAGAGACTCTAGATTTACATCCTTGCATACTATTTTATCTCCAATAGCTCCAGCTACTATCCAAAATGCTGCTTGCGAAAAATCTCCCTCAACTTTGTATTCTCTAGCTTTGTAAGCTTGATTTCCCTTTATATAAAATTCTTTATACTCTTTATTTTCTATCAATATCCCAAAGGCTTTTAGCGTATCAATCGTCATATCAACATACCCTTTAGATTCTAAATCTGTCGTGATAATTATCTTTGAATCAGAATCTAATAGTGGAAGCACAAACATAAGCCCAGTTATAAACTGAGAGCTTATATCTCCGCGAAGCTGAAATTCTCCTGACTTTAATTTTCCGTTTACTACTAGAGGCAGTTTATTTTCTTCATTCTTATAGGATATATTTTGTTTATCAAAAATCTCATAATATACATCAAGAGGTCTTTCTACAAGCTTGCCTTCACCTGTAAACTTAACCTCTTCAGCCATTAATCCTGCAAAAGGTATTAAAAATCTAAGAGTAGAGCCAGACTCATTGCAATCGATGTCATTTCCTGTATAAACTAAATTTTTATTGCCCTTAATTATTACTGTTTTTCTTAAGCCTGCATTATCTTGAACTTCTATTTCCACTCCAAAATTCTTCATTGCATTAATCGTTGCTATTATATCATCTGATAAAATCACATTCGTTATCTTACTCATCCCATCGGATAAGGATGCGGCTATTATAGCTCTATGACTCATGCTTTTTGAAGGGGGTATACTTATCTCTCCAGAAAGCTTTTTAGGATTAATTGTTACTGTCTTTTTAGGCATTGTAACTTCCTTTCTATTCATACTGTATACAAAGCTATTTAAATTTTTTAATGATATATACTGGTGCTTCTCAAGAATACATCTAAGTACTTGCTTATTCAGTATTTTATATCATAAATAGCTACCTGTTATTTTTCTATTAAAGCATCTATATATTCAGGATATATAAACGAATCTCCTATTTCTCTTATAAAAATAGTATTAATTTTTTCTCCAAGTGACTTTTTATCATGAGCAATTATCGTTTTAACAGCCTCAATATCCATTTTAGGATAGTCTATAGGAAGATTATATTTTAGCATTAGAGTCTTAATTTTATCACTAGTGCCTAGCTTAGTAACTCCTAGTCTTTCTCCTAAGCTTGCTATATAAAGCATTCCCAGTCCCACGGCTTCTCCATGAGTATAAACTTCATAATTAAAATTACTTTCAATGACATGTCCAAAGGTATGCCCAAAATTAAGCAACATTCTTTCATCATTTTCCTTTTCATCTCTTTCGACAATATCTGCTTTTATTTGGCAGCATGTAAAAATCAGCTTGTCAAATTGCCCACTTATAGAATCCAAATCATACTCTTCTAAAAACTCAAAAAAGCTTTCGTCCTTTATACAAGCATATTTTATTACCTCTGCCATACCATCGGATAAGACTCTCTTATCCAAAGTCTGCAAAACTTCAGGGTCAATAAGTACAGCTTTTGGATGATAAAAGCTTCCTAAAAGATTCTTCCCTATAGGAAGATTAACTGCTACCTTTCCACCTACACTGCTGTCGATTTGAGCAAGTAAAGATGTTGGAATCTGAATAAAATCTACTCCCCTAAGTAATGTTGAAGCAACGAAGCCTGTTAAATCTCCTACTACCCCTCCACCAAGAGCTATTATCAAATCACTTCTAGTTATATTATATTCTATAAGTTTAGTTGCTAAATTTTCATAATTTGAAATAGATTTGCTTTTTTCTCCTGCCGAAATAGTAAAAATACAACTCGTTATATTTAGATTTTCTAACGAAGCCTTTAATTCATTTGCATATAAAGGACCTACATTACTATCTGTAATAATTGCAACTTTTTCTCCTCGTAAAAGCTGTTTTATATATGATGCCCAATTTGTCTTCAAGCCATGTTCTATATATATAGGGTAAGAATCCTTGCTAGTTTTAACATTGATGATTTTTGTCATACGCTTTTTCCTTTCAGCTTTTTATTGTTTTGCTGTCTAGTATTTTTACTGACAATATCTGAGACATCTTATAGCCTTTATTTGTCTTAGCTACTCTGTATATATTTTCAAATTCCTTATATTCCAGTGGTTGATTACCCATTTGGATATAAAATTTTTCATTTACTACTACTCTAAAATCTCCGTTGTCAAATTCACTCATGGAGTTTATTTTATATGATATAAGACGTTCCTTTATTCCTCTTTCTGAGTATGACTTTACAGTTGATTTCTGAACTGAACATATCTTACTGCCTGGAAGAATATCCGATGATACTAGCAAAAAATCTCCTGAATTTATGGCACTCACAAAATTATTCTGATAGCTATGTATTAGTTTTTCTACTTGAGTTTTCTTGTGTTGGTTTAAAAATTTATTATGATTTTGGTTGTGCATCTTCGGTTGATAAAAAATCTTTGTTGCTGTATATGAATCTGCATATGATATTATTCCAAAACTAGATAAAAAAAGTGTAAAAATAAGCATTCCAGTGAATAATTTTATCTTCATATATAAACACCTCTTCATTATAATAGTAGCTTAAAAGTTCAATAGGTAAAATTTTCAATTAACCTATATTATAATACAAATCCCAGTGATAATACAAACTTTATGCTTAAAATATTTATAATTAAACAAAAACACCACATATTTAAGCTATCTGTATTGCTTAAATATGTGGTGAGCTTTGTTGTCCCTGCAATAAAAAACCCTTTAGATTATTCTAAAGGGTTAAATGTTTTTAATATGAGTTAAAAATTTGTTAAATTTATATTTTTTTCTATATATAGCCTCTGAAAATATTGCTGTGGTGTGCCCAGAGGGATTCGAACCCCCGACCCTTTGATTCGTAGTCAAATACTCTATCCGGCTGAGCTATGGGCACAAATAATTCATTATAAAAAAAAATAGTGGAGGCGGCACCCAGATTTGAACTGGGGGTGAAGGAGTTGCAGTCCTCTGCCTTACCACTTGGCTATGCCGCCTCGTTTTGTTGGGGTGAATAATGGGATTCGAACCCACGGCCTCCAGAGCCACAATCTGGCGCTCTAACCAACTGAGCTATATCCACCATATTAAAATTTAATCTATATGGTCGAGGTGGAGGGACTCGAACCCCCGGCCCCATGGTCCCAAACCACGTGCGCTACCAAACTGCGCTACACCTCGATAATGTCATTATACTATATTAAATTGGTAGCGGCAACAGGGGTCGAACCTGTGACCTTTCGGGTATGAACCGAACGCTCTAGCCATCTGAGCTATGCCGCCCTAATGCTGAAATCAGCTCAAATGGTGCCCAGAGGCGGAATCGAACCACCGACACGAGGATTTTCAGTCCTCTGCTCTACCGACTGAGCTATCTGGGCTAACATGGCGGAGAGGGTGGGATTCGAACCCACGGTCCCTTTCGGAATCACTGGTTTTCAAGACCAGCTCCTTAAACCGCTCGGACACCTCTCCATGTTAAGCTATGTAAAATAGTAAGTGGTGACCCATCCGCGACTCGAACGCGGGACACCCTGATTAAAAGTCAGGTGCTCTGCCGACTGAGCTAATGGGTCATAGTATGGCTGGGGATGCAGGACTCGAACCTACGCATGCCAGAGTCAAAGTCTGGTGCCTTACCGACTTGGCTAATCCCCAACAAAAAATTGGTGTGCCTGAAGGGAGTCGAACCCCTGACACCCGCCTTAGAAGGGCGGTGCTCTATCCAGCTGAGCTACAGGCACATAACTGGAGCGGAAGACGGGACTCGAACCCGCGACCCTCGCCTTGGCAAGGCGATGCTCTACCACTGAGCCACTTCCGCAAAAAAAATGGTGCGGATGGAGGGACTTGAACCCCCACGCACAAGGCGCTAGATCCTAAGTCTAGTGCGTCTGCCAATTCCGCCACATCCGCATGTGGAGCTGGCGATAGGAATCGAACCTACAACCTGCTGATTACAAGTCAGCTGCTCTACCGTTGAGCCACGCCAGCACATTATCTACTATCATACACCATTTTTCATGTACTTATTATTTAGTTTTAAAATGGCGATCCGGAAGGGGCTCGAACCCTCGACCTCCAGCGTGACAGGCTGGCATTCTAACCAACTGAACTACCGGACCGCATATTAAATTTGGTGGGCCCAACAGGGCTCGAACCTGTGACCCCCTGCTTGTAAGGCAGGTGCTCTCCCAGCTGAGCTATGAGCCCACTAATGGTGACCCCTAGGGGAATCGAACCCCTGTTACCGCCGTGAAAGGGCGGTGTCTTGACCGCTTGACCAAGGGGCCTTAACTGGTTGCGGGGATAGGACTTGAACCTATGACCTTCGGGTTATGAGCCCGACGAGCTACCAACTGCTCCACCCCGCGTCATTATTAAATTATTGTGGTGCCGAAGACCGGAATCGAACCGGTACGATATTCTCATATCGCAGGATTTTAAGTCCTGTGCGTCTGCCAGTTCCGCCACTTCGGCACAATAATTAGCTGGCTCCGAAGGTGGGACTCGAACCCACAACCTACCGGTTAACAGCCGGTTGCTCCGCCGTTGAGCTACTTCGGAATACCAATTGGCTACGTCCTACTCTCCCAGGACCCTGCGGTCCAAGTACCA
>Ga0228535_1000804_pt1 | contig 69931 bp, 55 predicted proteins | sample SJ1metagenome_FD_168457 | JGI IMG/M metagenome (GOLD analysis project Ga0228535, IMG submission 168457) | Enriched culture of PCE-dechlorinating microbial communities from Ithaca, New York, USA - SJ1 | ecosystem: Engineered > Modeled > Simulated communities (microbial... > Unclassified | place...
CTTGAAATCGATGCGCGAGACGACCTCTATCCGGGGCTCAATCTGCTCCCCGACGGCATCTCGGAGTTCACCTTTGCGGCGCTGTACCTTTTTCGTCGCACCTATGGGTATCAGGTCTCCAGGCTGTCTGAGGGAAGCCTCGTGATTTCCGGGCGCTATAGAGAGAAGACATTTTTCTATCTGCCCTGCTGTTTTCCCTCTCTCGAACAGTTTGACGAGCTCATGCAGCGCTTCGACTACATGCGGCATTTTTCCGAGTCCCAGGCCAGGCAGCACCGCATCGAACTCGAGGCGCGCGGCTATCTCGTCCGCGAAGACAGAGACAGTTTCGACTACCTCTATGACCGGGAGGCCCTGGCCAACCTCAGCGGCCGGGCGTATCACAAGAAGCGCAATCTGGTGAACGGTTTTGTGAGCACCTACAGCTGCGAGCAGCGTCCGTTCAACAGAAGCCGCGTGCCCGATGCGCTGGCTGTCCTGGACGAGTGGCGGGCGACCAAAGGAGTGGACGGAGACTATGCCGCGGCGCGCGATGCGCTCGAGCACTTCGATGTGCTGGGGCTCCGCGGCGCGGTCTATTACATCGGCCGGGAGCCGGTCGGCTGGTGCCTGGGCGAGCCGCTCGCCAAGGGCAGGATGTTCGCGGTGCACTTCGAAAAGGCCTGCGACAGGTTCAAGGGCATCTACCAGTTCGTCAATCAGGCCTTCGCCCAGTCGCTGCCAAAGCATTATCAGCATATCAACCGCGAACAGGACCTCGGCGATCTCGGGCTCAGGCAGGCGAAGATGACCTACCGGCCTGTCGGATTCGTAAAGAAGTACAGCGTCGTGCATCCTGACCGCGCGAATTTCATGCCCGCGCCGCCCGAACCACCCGCGGAGTGCGGTCCGGGGACGATCCACGAGTGCCCGGGTGATTAGCGCTACTCCTCAGCCCCGCTTCGAGATTCTGTCGCTCCCCGCAGAGCCTGCGGACGAGCCTCTGCGGCGCTCGCTCCTCGCGGCGCTGCCGCCGCTTCCGGAGGGGGATGCGGCGCGCGTGGTCTCGATCACCTTTCTTGCGGGGGCGGGGACGAGGTGGAGGGCATCCCTCCTCGAGGCAAAGAGAGAGCCGGGAGCCTGGCCCGCGGGCGATGTCGCCCGAGCCTTTCCCCTGGACACGCCGCGGGGGCTTTTCCCGGTGCCCGATTTTATCCACAGCGCGCAGGGGGAGGGGCGGATCGCCATGGCGGCCTATGCCTTCGACGCGGTGCGCGATATTCGGCAGCATATCGTTGTGGTTCGGGGCTGGGAAGAAGAGATCGATGCACAGGCCCTGGCGCCCGCGGGCATTGTGCCCGGGCGGAGGGTCTTCTTCACTCAGGAGCCCGGCGCCGACGGCCAGGTCTCCGGCCACGGCGATGCGGCCCTGCAGTGCATGGCTCTGTGGCGGCACGCGCGCCATGTGGTGACGAATTTTGCCGGCGATGCGAACTCCTGGCTCACCGTCGAGCTCGCTCTGCGGGCTTTTGCGCAGTTCGACGCGCGCGGCATAGAAGTCGGCGTCCTCATCCCCGTCGCCTGCACCGAAAAGCCGAGCTATCCCGTCTACCTCGACGAGAGAGGAATCCCCGCCGGATTCTGGCACGAGAAGCTCGCCGCTTCACAGCCAAAGGCGGCACCCACCGCCCTCACGAATGTCGGCATCCGCGTCTACCGGAGCGATTGGCTTCGGAGCGCCCTTCTCGAACTCAAGGAGACCTATTATGGTGGAGGCCAGGGCGGAGAAGCGGGCTGGCATATCCCCGGCAACGACCCTGCAAAGCATGAGTGCGCGCTCGACAATGTGGACAACCTGCTCGCCGAAAAAGGCCTCGCGAGAGTCATGCCGACATCCCTGCCGCGGGAATTGACGCCGCTGAAGTCTCTCGGCGAATACTCCTCATTCGTGCGGGCCGTTCAGGAAGTGCAGAGGGAAATCAGTGCAGTGCGCCGAGGAGCATGTTGAGGGCTCCCGCCCCGAGGATGACCCACACGGCGTTGAATTCCGTAAAGGCGGTGATGGCGAAGGACGCAAGCGCGAAGATCCACGGCATGGGAAGAGTGGTGTGCGGCAACAGAGTCCAGAGCGTCATGAGGACCATCGCCATGCTGCCCGAACGCAGGCTTTCGTCCGCCAGGTTTTTTTTGAGCGGGATGTATTTCGAGAAGGCCAGCGCCAGGCTCATCGCGAGCAGGGGAAAGGAGATGACCGCGGTTGTCGCCGCTAGGGCGCCTAAGAATCCTCCCCTCTGCCACCCCACGAGCGTCGCCGCATTGAGGGCGATGGGCCCTGGCGTCGACTGCGCGATCGCGATAAGCGAATTGAAGGCCTCGGCGTTCATCCAGCGCGGGACGATCTCCTGCTTGATAAGCCCGATAACGGACCAGCCGCCGCCAAACGCTACGATGCCGACCTTGAAAAATGTCAGGGCTACGTTCAGGATTTCCATATGAGCCTTCCCAGATAGAGCACGATGATTCCCCCGATCAGAATGAAGAACGCCGCAGAGGGGAAGACCGCCAGCAGGACTGCAAGCGCGATCACTTCGATCACGGTGCGGACAGACCACTTTCGGTTGCGCGCGGTTCTCCAGAGCATCGAGCCCACGAGGCCCGGGACCACCGCTCCCGCACCGTTCAGGAACCGCTTGAAGAGTTCCGTATCGCCATAGAGGCTGATAAAGCCGCCCACCAGAATGAGGGCCAGAAAGGGCGGCAGCACGACGCCGAAGACGGAGGCGATGGCGCCGGGCACGCCGGCGATCCTGTACGAGCAGAGAAACGAAGTGCTCAGCGCGATGGGGCCGGGGAAGACCTGCGCCCTTGAAAAGATGCGGTAGAATTCTTCTTCTTTTATCCAGCCCTGCTTTTCAAATGCATTTCCGGTGACGGGCACAATCACATAGCCGCCGCCGAGCGTGAGGGTGTTTATTTTGGCCAGGGTGAGAAAAATGCGCCACGGTGTCGGCGGAACGGTTTTGGGAATGCCCTTTGCTTTCGCAGGCATTTTCATGAAATCCTCCTTGCGGACTTCGCACTGGACGGGCTTATGCCTGTGTATGGTTATACGAAATTGTGCTGCATAACCGCAAGAGGGATTCTTCGTCCAGTTCTCCTTCCAGCCAGGCGATTTCGCCGAAATGGAGATACAGAAGGCCCGTGCGGACGTTCTGTGTCGGAAAAAGTGCGCGGGCAGCGATTCGATAGATGCCCAGCTGCAGGGCATATTCGTGCGGCGAGAAGCGCCGGTCCGTCTTGAGGTCCAGCACGAGGACTTCGTCGTTGGATTCGGCCAGCATATCCATTCTGCCCTCTATGGACCAGGGGGAGGCGGCGAGCAGAAAGGGGAACTCGAATTTCAGTGTTGCATTGTGCAGTGTGCCGGAAAAAGCCTTGCTCTGAAGAAGAGGTTCAAGCTCGCGCGCGGCCCGCCCGATGATCGGGGCTGGCCCTCGATTTCCGCTGCTGCCTGCCTCAATTCCGCCGGATACCTCGGGGCCGCCGCCAGAGGTTTTAGGGCCGCCGGAGGCCCCGGCGCCAGAGCGAAGTTCGCGCGCCACCGCTGCCGACGCCGCAAAATTCTCAAGAGCCCTGCCGGACACAAGGTGAGCGAAGAGCTCGTGGACAAGTGAGCCATAGACCGTGGGATCGGGGCCCTGCGCGGCGGCCGCATCCGCTTCGGCGCCGGATTCGTCGGGGATGGCCGGCTCGAACAGCCGTTCCCGAACGATGTGCTCCGAAAGCCCGCGCGCAGTTGCGGCGGCCAGACTGTCTTTTGCCGCCATGGCGTTGACGGCGCTCGCCGTAAGACGGCGCGGCGGCGGCATAGGTGTTTCCTCGCCTGGCTCCGTGGCCTCTCTCTGTGCTTCGCGAGGCGGCTGCGCGGGTGCCGCCGCGCCTCTTCTTGCCGCATGCACTTCCTGCTCGGATGCCAGCGGCTCGAAAAAGAATCGCACACCCGAAAGGTGCGCGGGTATCTGCGTCTCAGCCTCGCCTGTCGGATGGCCGCGGCCGGTGTTCTGAAAGAGAAGGGCGTGGAAGCTGTCCTGGTCATACGCGCGTTTTTCGGGGGCCGCATCGAACATGATGAGGTGATCGATCGCGCGCGTGCAGGCGACGTACAGAAGGCGCCTGGTCTCGGCCCGCTCTTTCTCCCGGCGGAGGTCCCGCGCCCGCGTCTGGAGAATGTTCGAGCCGCCTTCGATCCGGTCGTGGAAGCCGATGTTCACCGTGTAGAATCGGGTCTTGCCCCGTGTCGACTCGAGCACCCCCCAGAGCTCGCTGCCTGAGTTCCTGTTCGTCGCCGCCTCCATCCATGGAATGACCACGATGGGGAATTCGAGCCCCTTCGACTTGTGGATGGTGAGGAGGTGTACGCCCTGGCCCCCTCCCTTGGGCGCCGAATTTGCGTCGAAACTCTGTTCCTGACAGATGTAGCCGCGCAGGGTGGAGAGAAAGGCCTGCAGGTGACCGCCGCGCGCTTCGGTGTCCGCGGCGATCGTGCGCAGGGCATTCCAGTGGTCGAGGTAGGGGAGGCGCCGGGGATCAGAGAGAATCGAGAGCTCGAGGTGCGCGCGCTCCCAGACATGGGCGACGAGCTCCATGAGCGGCATGTGGTCCGAGGCTACCCTCAATGCCTTATAGAACTGTAGCATGGTGTGCACCGATTCGCGGTCCGGGGCGCTCAGCGCCGCCGGACTTCCGGCCTCCAGGTCCGCAAGGCTCTTTTTTTCGGTGAGGATCGCCACATATCCGTCGTTCGATATCCGGCACAGGGGGCTCCGGAGCACCGCTGCGGTCGCGAAGAGATCGTGCCCGTCGAGCAGCAGGCGCAGAAGATAATAGAGGTCGTTGGCGGGCTCTTCCGAGAAGAGGCTCGCGGCCGTGTCGGTGACAAAGGGGATCGCGAACATGCGCAGATATTTTTCGAGTTCGTACTGGCGGCTCGTCGTGCGCATGAGAATGGCGATATCGCCGTATTCGGCTTTTCTCAGGGTCGGCTGGGCCCCGCTGCGGACCAAAAGAGGGCTGGGCGACTCGACTGCACTGCGGATCCAGAGCGCGAGGCGGTAGACAAGCGTCTCTTTCGCCGAGAGCAGGGCGCCGCCCAAATCGACCGAATCCCGCAAGTCTTGCTGGTCCCGCGGCGCCATCTCGGCCGTGATGCAGCGGTATTCGATGCTCGGCGCAAAGGCTGCCGGTTCGTCCGCCACCCCTGCCTCCATAGCCTCGTATGCCGCTTCGAAGTGCCGGGGATTTTCGCGGTCGGCCGGCTGCATCACGGCGCTGAACGCCGCATTGAAGAATTCTATGAGCCGCCGCGCGCTGCGGTAGTTGCGCGCCAGAGAGAAGCGCGAGGCCTCAAGCTCGCCGGCGAGGGACTTGAAGACGCTGACGTCCGCGCCGCGGAAGAGGTAGATCGACTGCTTCTCGTCGCCGACGAAGAACAGTTTGCCTCTGCGGACTTTCTCCCCCTCCCTGCTCAGGAGGAGAAGGAGCTGCTTCTGCAGATCATTGTTGTCCTGGAATTCATCGATGAGTATGTACTGGAAACGCGAGGCCCAGTACTGGCGGACCTCTTCCTGGCCGGAGAGAATGTCGACCGCGAGCGCACCCAGGTCTTTGTAGTTCATGATGTTGGCGCGGCGCTTTTCCCCGCACAGGAGGTCGGCGTACTCGTCCAGCCGGTCCATTATGGCGTAGTAATCGGGCAGAAACTGCCCGAAATCCACGATCTGCGAGATCATTCTGAGTCGGGACTCGTCGCGGAGTTCCTTGGCGAGCTCCTTAATCGCGGACTCCGTTTCGTTCTTTCCCACGCTCCTCAGATTGATGGCGTTCTCGGGGCGCTGCATGTAGGCGAGGAAGGCGGCCAGCTCGGCCGGGGCCGAAGTGCCGGCCGAATCGCCGGATGCCGGAAAGGCTCTCGCGGCCCGGATGGCCTGGAGAGTTCCTTCCTTGAACCCTGAAGGTGGAGCATCGTTTTCTCTCTCGAGAATCCGTCCCGCGATTCCGCGCATCTCTTCGGCCAACTGCGAGGCCGTTCGTCTGAATTCTTCCTCGCCGAGGCGCGCCGAGGCCCGACAGATGTGGCGGCCGCTCCAGTGGGGCTCGACATTCGCGCTCCCGAAGGAGGCGAAGAGCTCCCGCACCACGATGTCGAAGCCGAAGGCGCTCAGGAGCTTTTTCAGCCCGCCGGCGCCGCGATTGTCGAGCACATAGCGGTACGCGACTTTTGCGGCAGTCTGGACGCAGGCCACTTCGTCGATCTGAAAATCGGGCGTATAGCCGTATTGGGCCGCCGAGGTCGCGACGATCTCCCGGCAGAATGAATCGAGCGTCTGAATGTGGGCGTTGGCGAGGCGGCCCGCGAGGTCCGGCCGCAGGCTGTCCGGCGCGCCGAGCGCCTCATGCACCCGCTGGAACATCTCGGCGGCGGCCTTGCGCGTAAAGGTCAGGGCGAGAATGTTTTCAGGGTCGACGCCCTTTTCCAGTACCAGATAGAGAAAGCGGCCGACCAGGGCGCGCGTTTTCCCGGCCCCGGCCCCTGCGGTGACGACCGCGGTCTCTTCGGTGCAGGCCGCCTCGCGCTGAAATGCATCGAGTCTCAAAGCCTCTATGGGATCGTGGGGGGACATCGCTATAACTCCAGAAAATACCAGTATCTGCAGAGCGGCTTGAATGCACAGTCGCTGCAGGCCTCCCTGTCGGGGGCCGGGTCGAGCAGTTCGCCGCCCCGCACCGCAGTCGCGGCACGGGCGAGCATGTCCCGGATCGCGGCCCGCACGGGGGCCGTGTCCTCTCTCCTTGTATAGGCCGGTCTTATGTGGGGGGCGGCCGGCGGCCTGAGGTAGGCCACTGCCTCGGTCTTCTCTATCGACCAGTACAGGGCGCCTTCCACGATCCCGCCCGACATCTCGAGCATAAGCGCGTAGGAGGGAATCTGTATCTCCCTGACGGTGAGCTGCCCGCCGCCGTCTTCGGGCTCCGCGCCGCCTGTGGATTCGAGGTCGTCGCGGTCGGATTCCTGTGCGCGGAGCTTCATCTCCGAAAGCAGAGGAATGCGGTTTTTTTTGTAGTCAACGATGACATAACATTTTACATTGCCGAGGCTTTCGTCGGTCCGGCTGAAGACACAGTCTATTCTTCCATTGAATATGGCGCCTTCGCTCTCGAACGCGTACGAGACCGGTATCTCAAAGCCTTCGCGCTCATAGGCCGAGAATGCTTCGCGCTCGAAATGCCAGAGTTCTCCGAGGCGGTGGCGGGCCCGGTCGATGAGTGTCTGCAGCGTGGGGCGCAGGCCGGGCCCACGCTCCGCAAAGATCTTTTCCAGCGTTGTGTGGGCGGCGCCCTCGAAGGCCTCGCGGAACTGCTCCGGCGCTTCAGTCTCGGAGAGGTCCCGGGGGAGGCTTCGTATGGTGCGCTGATAGGTCGCGTGCAAAAAGTCGCCGATGATACGCGCCGTATCATCGTTCGAATAGGCATCCTCGAGGTTGATCCGCTGCGCGAACCAGCGGAATGCGCAGCGCGTGCGGTCCCTGAGGGAGTAGGGGCTGAACACCGCCAGCTTTTTTTCGAAGTCGAAGCTCTGGGTCGCCCGCAGAAACCGGGTCGATATCTCCGGATCGATGGGGAGAGGTTTCGAATAGCTGCGCGTCCGGGACACGGAATCCAGAGAAGCCTTCGCGAAGAGCCGGCGCCGCAGCCCTTCCGTCGCCGTCTTTTTCGATGGCGGGCCGAAGAGGGGGTGCGCCACCTCATACCCCTCAAGGCCTTCGTGCGCAAAGGAATACTCTGTGTGCGCGATGCCGTGCATCGCCAGAATCTCCCCGAAGTCCGCAGCTGTTTTCGGACCGACGAGTGCCGAGAGTTCCGGCGGCAGGGCGCTCTGGTCTTCCAGCGAGGGAGCCAGCCCGGCCTGGGATGCGCCGATCACATACTGTGAAATCGCCGCGAGTCCCGAGGCTGTCCTGAAATCGTACACGTGCACCGCGTTCTCTTCCAGGAGCGGAATGTAGCTCTTTGCGCCGAGGGCGGTCATGTACAGCTCGAAGGGCATGAACGGACCGAGCCGCAGCGCAGCTTCGCGCTCCATCCACGACTGCAGTTCGTCGAGGGCCATGCGCATGGAGCGGTCCGTGCGGGTGTCGGCGCTGAAGCGGCTTGTGTCCACCCAATGTTCGAGGAAGCTCAGCACCTGTCCGTAGAGCCGGGAGAAGGATTCAGCCCGGACGATGCCGCTGATATCCCGCCAGAGTTTTTCGTACATCTGCGCGCATTCAGGCGTACAGAGGCCGATCTGTCCCGATTCTTTCCACAGGCGGTGGACATAGGCCGCATCCGGCGATGGCGACGGAATGTGCGCGCGCAACGCGGTGTCCCGAAGTGCGTTCCAGCCCTCAGGGTTGCGGCTTTTGATGCTTTCGAGGGCGCAGAACGCATCGAGCGAATCGAGGGTCAGCCCCTCGCGCGCCGCATCCTGAATCGCGTGCAGAAGGCGCCCGAATACAGTCAGCGAAAGCGGCTCGCCCCATCGGACCGAGACAGGTATGCCGAAGTCCTCGGCGGTCTGCCGGACCCACGCCGCTCTCTGGGCGTTGAGTCGGCAGACCGAGATCGCGATATCCTCAGGGTCGTATCCCTGCGATATCTCCGTGGAGATTTCGGCCAGGACAGTTTCGATCTCTGCAAGGAAGGAGTCGAATTCGTGGTATTGGAGGGCGCCGCGCACAGCGCCGGCCGTGTCGATATCCGGAAAGACGAGCCGGGAGCCGGATGCGTCCCCCAAAGGGCCTCCAGGAAGGCCAAGCCGCGCAAAGTCGGCCTTGAGCCCATATGCGCGCACCTCCGTCCCCGGGGGCAGCGCGAGCGGGGCCATGTGTCCGTCAAGAAAATGATTCCGGTCCAGATAGCTCCGATAGTTCTGCGCCAGCAGTTCGATCTCTTCGAATTCTTCCTGCAGGAAATCGTAGGGTAGGGGGCGGGCCTGGGCTTTCTTCAGGGCCTCGACTTCGTACAGGCCCGGGAGGAGCCCCACGAGCCTGGAAAGCTGCGTAGCCGAGGCCTCTCCTGGCGGCAAAAGCCGTTTCAGGGACAGACTTTTTTCGGAGCCGGCGGCGGCGCCTGCCCGGGCATTGAGCACTTCGAGGGCCCAGGCCCACCTGTCGACCTGCTGTGCAGTGCGAAAATCCCCATCCTCCCGCAGCGCGGTGCAGTGCCGCAGGAGATTTTCGAAGCCCAAGAAGCGGTCGAGGGCCACTGCCCTGCAGGCCCCCGATTTCACCAGCGCCTGCGCCCACGAGTCCGCGCTGTCCTGTGAAGGAAATACGAATATCGCATCCGCATCGTCCAGGTGCCGGCGGATGTCGGCGCCGACGGGCGTATCGAGGAGGGCCGCGTAGCGCTCCATATTCATGCGCGTGCGGCCGATGCCGCCTTCTCGAGCATGGCGTTTGTCATGTAGCCTGCATCCGCAGCCTGACCGACCAGCAGTGTGGCCAAGTCCTTCCACGAAGCCAATTCTTTCCCGCCCATGCTGGACCCGCTCGGGCCGATCGAATCGATCCACGCACAGGCCGGCAGCAGCCACGCGAGGGTCTCAAAGCGCTCTTTGTTGAAATATTCTATTCCCCGATAGTGATTGACGCCGAGGGCGGCGCGCATGAGCGAGTCTGAAAAGGCCCACGCAAGAATCTCGTGCACGCGGAGCTTCAGAAAAGCTTCGGAGGCAGTCCCTTCGAGTCTGGAGAGCTGCCCGTCTTTTCTCAAAGCCCAGGCAATCGCCACTTCGGTGCTCATCGAAGCATCGTGCCCCTCCTCGTCCTCGGGCATCGCGCGGCTCAGCTCCACCGCAAATTCCTTGAGTTTTTTCGCGATGCGGTATTCGTCGATCACGCGGCCGATTTCTTCGTGCAGACCGTCCTCCGAGAAGGACTTCGCGAGCGCCTCTACAAACGAATAGACAAGCAGAATGAGCCTGGGGCGCGGATTCCCAAACTGCAGCGCTCCGCGCTCTCCGGATGCGCTCCTCCCGCCCGCACGGTACAGGGCCGCAAGCACGGTCCTCAGCCAGGAAATCGCGCTCTGGACAGCCTCGCTCCTGGATGCGGCATATGTGTCGTCGCTGGCCGCTACCGCACAGAGCCGCGAGAAGAACATTTCCGAGAATATCGACGCCCGCTGGATGGCCTCTGTCTTGGAAAGGTCCTGCACCGCTTCGACGCTGCTCAGGCTGCTGATCGCATTGTGGAGCGCCCGGAAGAGGTCGGGCTGGTCCGCTTCGAGCAGTGCGTCGTCGAGGTCGGCGATGCCCTTCGAATCGACGATCTCGTAGAGCCGCGCATATCGGCCCCCGGTGTCGAACACATTCGCAATCTCGAGGAAGACCTTGCTCTGGTAGCCCTCGAGGGGCACCGAAAGTCCGTTGGCTGCGATATCTTCGCTGCGGTGGATGTACCAGAGCCCGGATCGGATATCGTGCATTATGACATAGTTGTCCGGCGAAGCTTTCACCCCGAGCGCCTGCGCGAGGCTCACGGTTTCGAGATGTTTTTTGCCCTCGGGGGTCTTCCGCGCAAATGCGCACGAAGTGTGAATGCGCCCGGCAGTGCGCTCCCAGTGGTTGTTGTAGAATACGAGCGTGCGCTGATCGCCCTGTCCGTTGCTGTAGGCGAAGACATTTTCGTCGATCGTGGTGTCGCCCCGCATATAATCGAAGAGATAGAAGTGCTCGACCTCCGAGAAAAGCGGCCGCAGGCGGAGGAGGGGGAAGATTTCGCGCTCATGGCGCGCGATGAAGTCCCGGTCGGGAACCTCGTCCCAATAGGAGCGCCTGAATTCCATGCCGTACTTTTCGGTGAAGCTTTCGATTTGACCGTGGGCGATCATGGGGAGCCCCGGCATGGTGGCCAGCATCGTCGCGACGCCAAAGTACTTGTCGCCCTTGCCGAACTGAGCGACTGCGGTCTGCTCGTCGGGGTTGCTCATGAAATTGACGAAGCGCTTCAGTATGTCGCGGTCGAATTCCTGCGTGTTTTTGATGGTGAGACGGTAGAGCGAGTTCTTCTCGTCCTTGAGCATGTTCATGAAGGCCGAGTTGTACACGCGGTGCATGCCCAGCGTGCGGACGAAATAGCCCTCCATGAGCCAGAACGCCTCCGCGAGCAGGAGTGTGTCGGGCGCCTTTTCCGCGCACAGGTCCACCACCTCGCGCCAGAACTCGTTCGGGATCGCCCTGTCGAAGGCCTCATCGCTCATGGCGTGGTCGGAGCGCGAAGGAATCGCGCCGCCGGCCCCGGGCGCCGGATACCACAGGCGGCGGATGTGCTGCTTCGCGAGCACCATGGCCGCGTCGAAGCGGATTATGCTGAAGTGGGATGCGACGTAGAGGATTCGCTCCTTGACCGCTTCGCGCGCCGCGGGGTTGAGGAAATCTATCTGCGCGGTATCGTTCCAGGGCATGCTCGTGCCGTCGTTGCCGTGGTAGATGTAGCGGACCTCTCCGCTGTGCCGGTCGAGCCTCTTGAACACGACTGCGGCGTCGCTGCGGTTGAAGTAGTGGTCTTCCAGCCAGATGCCGACCGAGGGATCGCTCGAGAGGTCAGGCCCGTTGAAGCTGTAGCCGGGATACGGACAATATGGCAGGCTCATGAAGAGCTCCGGCCTCGTCCTCACCCACAGCGAGTCGATGCCCGTGTGATTGGGCACCATGTCGGCCGCCAGCCGGATGCCGTAGCGCCTGCAGCGCTCCCTGAAGGCATCGAGGGCCTCCCAGCCGCCGAGCTCGGGGCTTATCTCGTAGTCGAACAGAGAATATGCCGAGGCCGCGGCGTCCGGATTTCCGCAGAGCTCCTTTATTTTTTTGCTCGCGGGGCTCCGCTGCCATATGCCGATGAGCCAGAGCCCGTTGATGCCGCGCTCCGCCATGGTGATGAGCTCTTCCTCGGGGATCTGGTCGAGCCGGGCAATCTTTCTCCCGTACGTCTTCGACAGCTGATCCATCCACACGAGCGCATTTTTCGCGAGGAGCACGACAGAAGGCATCCAGTTCCTGTCGGGGCTGAACCTTTCGTACTCGTGCAGGCTGCTGCGGTACTGATACGCCTGGATGGGGCCGGGCCCCGGAGGAAAGCGCGGCGCAGTCTCCTCATTGATCATGTCTATGCCGGCCAGGAGCGCGAGTCGGAAATCGCCCAGAAGATCGCCCCAGTTCTGTATGATCCACTCGAGCTGTGCCCTGAGGGAGTTGGGCGCCTTCCTGGCCGGCTCCCTCAGAAAACTGATGAGGTCGAGGGCCTTCCCCTTTTCGTACGAGAGACCGGGGAGGGCCCTCAGGGCCTCTTCGAGGCGCGCAAAGACCTTCAGATACGGTGTCTTCGCCGAAATTGTACCGGGGCTGGTGGCTCCGGCGGGCGACACGCCGTCGTCGAAGAGTATGCGGTAGGACCCGCATGCCGGATTTTCGTTGAAAAGCCGGATCAGCACGAACTGCTCTATGGCCAGTTCGCGGTGGGGTTGGGTCTCTTCTTTGGCGGCGGTGGAGGATTCGAGCCAGTCCCCTGGCTCCGCCAGGCCGTCGTAGATCGGGGCGGGCGGAAACTCCACGGCGAGTTCCTGCAGCACCTGCATGAGTGCGGCGCGGTCGCCCGGGGAGACAAAGGCCGGGCCCGCCATCTGTTCGAGCATCTTCGAGAGCCGCTTTCGATACAGATCGATGATGATCCGCGAAGCGTCATCGAGCAGGGACAGGGCCCGCAACTCTCCCGCCGGAAGCTGGAATTTCTGCGCGATGAGGCGCGCTGAAACCGCATCAGGTATCGCGACGGCTCCGGAAGGCATCCAGAGATGTTTAGGAGGTGTGTTTTGAGATCGCAAGGTTCTACTTATCTGTAATGCCATTGCTCTGCTCCTGGGATAACTATACTCGGTATTCTGTCTGCGGGCAACGAATCAGGCGGAAAAAATGAGCGATGTACGAAGAATAAGCTCTATGGTATAATAACATATTAACAGAGGAGGTCATTTTGTCTGGGCCCATTGTGCATGAGAAACGCAAACAGGAGATCCTTGAAAAGGCCCTCGATGTGTTCATCGAAGAGGGCTATGAAGACACGACGTTTCAGAAGATTGCCGAGCGCTGTGGCATAACCCGCACAATTCTCTACCTGTACTTTGACAATAAAAAACAGATTTTCGCCGAAAGCCTCAAGCGTTTTCTCGGCTCGCTCGAATCCGAAATCGCGGCGGTCGCCCACGACGAGCACGTGGACAGCGAAGAAAAGATACTGAAAATCGGCGACATGGTCGTCGATGCGTGCGAAAAAGAGTCGAAACTGCTCTCGGTCGTCATGGATTATCTGCTGAGACTCAAGGCTTCCGGGGGAAACCCCGACGAAAAGGTACGCCGCCGGACAGTGCGCATGCGCCACATCCTCGCGGATATCGTGATCGAAGGCAAGCGCCGGGGAGATTTCAACGAGGCTTCATCGGTCAAAGGCACCGTGGAAATGTTCTTTGCGCTGGTGGAGGCTACTGTTTTCAGGCTGGTAGTGCTCGGGCGAAAGGAGGCCACAGGCCTCCGCGAAGCCCTTTCGCCCTTTGTCCGGAGCATGCGCGCTTCGCCGGCGGCGAAGTTATAGCGTATTGCCGCTCAGCGCCATGCTGGCGACAAACAGATTCATGATATTGCGCTCCATGATGGAGACTTCCGAAATATACCTGAATGTCATTCCCGGGATTCCATCCTGGGATATCCGCGTAATTCCCGCATTGTACGCCGCGAGCGCGGAGAACTCGTCGCCGCTCAGGCTGAGGTATTCTTCCAGATGGCTGAGGCCAAGTTTGGCGTTGTGGTAGGGGTCATAGATGAGCTTTTCGCTTGCCCACCCGAATACGGAGGAATTCAGCTGAAAAAGGCCGCCGTTGAGCGAGCCTGTGGTGTTCTTCGAGCGGGCTTTCGGGTTGTAGCGACTCTCGACATAGGCCACGGCGAAAGCCAGGCTCGGCCTGACATTGTGCTCGACCGAATTGTCGAGGATCGCCTTTGCGACATGCTCGGAATTGGTAATGGCAGAGAAAAACTTCAGGACCTGGTTTTTGGTTTTCGCATTGATATAGAATTTTGAAATTGGATCATCATAATTATCGGAATTAACAATACTTATAGAAAACATAACGCTCGAAACATTTTTCTTTGAATTTCCAAAGCCTCTAGTTTCAAATAACGTCGCTGTCGACGATATTAAGAAAAAGGAAGCGATACAGAAAGAAGCCGCAATGACAAGCTTTGCCGCTTTCTTTCTTGCAAAGAAATTAGAATTTTCTTCAGACTCCACTCTGAAAAGCCTCCTAAAAATAACAACATATTGCAATAATAATATACTGCAAATTTAGAAGAAATAGTAATAATCTCCGGAAAATAGTCAAGCGGGCAGAATAAAGAATTTTATTAATATCTTTAATATAGATATTTGTATAAATATAAGCAACGTAGTATATGAAATACTGGAAATGAGCTCTATTGTATGTTAAGATATGATATCTATGAATATTGAGCCAATCCGTATCATCGTCACAGGCGGAACTTTTGATAAACATTACGATGAAATAAAAGGCGAGCTGACGTTTGTCGATACGCATCTTCCTGAGATCCTGAAGCTGGCGCGCGTTGCCGTTCCCGTACAGGTGGAACTCAATCAACTCATCGACAGTCTCTATATGCAGGAGGAGAATCGCCGCTCGGTGCTCGAAGCGTGCGAGAGGGCCCTCGAGAGGCACATCATTATTACGCACGGGACCGATACCATGGCGGAGACGGCGCGGCTTATCGGCACCGCGAAGCTCGGCAAGACCATTGTGCTGACGGGGGCGATGATTCCCTACAAGATTCTCGATTCCGACGCGCTGTTCAATTTCGGCACCGCCTTTTCGGCTGTCCAGCTTCTGCCTGCTGGAGTCTATATCTCCATGAACGGACGGATTTTCGACTGGGATAAGGTGCGCAAGAACAAGGCGCAGGGTATTTTTGAGGAAATCTAGGACGAAGGGTCGGCAGTATGGCTCGGATGAAGACCATGGAAAAGAGGGCGCTCATTCTGGAGACGGCGAAGCGTCTTTTCGCCGCCAGGAATTTCGACGTGTCCATGAGCCGGATCGCCGATGAAATCGGAATCCCCGTCGGCAGCATCTATACGTATTTCGATTCAAAGCAGTCGCTCGTGGAGACGATCATCGAAGAGGGCTGGGCCGAATTCCGCGCATGGACAGAGGAGGGGCTTCGGACCTGCAAGACAGCGGGACAAACGGACGATGCGCGGGCACAATCCCTCAGGGCGCTGTCGTTTCTTGTCAACAGCGCGCTTCCGAAGCTCTTCAGCGATGTCGAGCTCATCATGCTCCTGCTCTCCGAGGCGGATTCGACGGCGAAGCTCGAAGCGAAGCTTCAATATTTGGCCGCCATCATCGCCGATCTCGTGTCCACATGCATCGTGCCCTCTGTCTCGCGTGTCGATCCGCGGCAATACGACACGGGGATCATGGTGTTGCTGCTCGGCGCGCTCGAGACACTCAGAATCGCCTCGAAGACCGACATCAGGATCAGTGCCGTCGATATACAGGCCTTCTTCAGACAAATTGTGGAGAACGCACTCGGCCAGCCTTTACCTGATATGGACTGAGCGAGCGGATCCAGGGTTTTACCGCCCAGGCCGCAATGCTCCCCAGAGGACGGAGGGCGCGCGTGCGCCAGGAGACTTCCGAATAATAGTCCTCGAGCGTTTTGCTCCTGAAGAGCAGCATCGATTCGGTCTCATTCGAGTCGGTAAACCATCCGCAGTGAAAATTGCCCTTTGCAAAGAGTTCGTCCGGCAGAAAAGAAGAGCTTCCCAGGCCAAAATAGCGCATGAGTCTGTCCAGATATGCCCTGTAGGTTGTCCGGCAGCTCGGTCCGCCGCCGACATTGAACATGCGTCCGGCGGCCTGGGGCGAATCGCAGGCCTTTGCGAAGGCTCGCCCCGCATCTTCGGTGTGGACCACTTCGAGGCGGGTCGAGGGCGGCACATCGTAGAGCTGAGGAGAGAAGGGGAGCCAGTCGCTCGACACGACATAGGAGAGGCGCAGGATGACCCACTCGAGGCCGCTCGCCCTCAGCAGCATCTCGCATTCGTTTTTTGTGACGCTGTAGGCATCGTGCGGTGCGATCGGGTCCTGTATGGAGATCCAGGGATTGACGAGCCTGTCGCCGTAGAGTGCGACGCTCGAGGCAAAGATGAACCGGGGACTGTGCGGCAGGGCCTTGCACACATCGAGCAGGGTCTTCGTGCCGCCCACATTGATGTGGTCGGCGAGCTTCGGTTCGCGGTCGGTCAGGGGCGGGATAATGCCCGCTAGGTGTATCACCGCATCCGGACCGCCATTCCCGGCACAGGCGATGGCCTCGGACACTGCGCTTTTGTCCGTGATGTCTCCATAGAAGACATTGAGCCGGCCGCGCGCGTCGCGCAGAAGCTCGCGGAGGCGTTTCTGTCGCCTCGTGCGGGCGGAGGGGTGCTCGAAGATGCAGACATCATGCCCATAGGAGAGCAGGGCCCGAACGGCGCTCATGCCGACATTGCCAAAACCGCCTGTCACAAAAACTCGCATTTTTTTACTCACTCCTGATATACTCTGAATATAATAATGAATGAACATTCATTCAGCAACAAGGAATTCGAATTTTTTTGATGGGGTCTGTCGGGGCCGCTGCGCCCCCGCTCATTGACCAGCCACGAGGCTTTTCAGTAAACTTGCTCCGCCATGATTACAATCCACGAACTGCGCAGAAAATACATCGAATTTTTCAAGGCCCGCGGGCATGCCGAGATCAGCGGCAAGTCGCTCATCCCCGAGAACGACCCGACAGTGCTCTTCACGACTGCGGGCATGCACCCGCTCGTCCCTTATCTGCTCGGCGAACCGCATCCGGCCGGCAAGCGCCTCACCGACTACCAGAAGTGCATCCGCACCGGCGACATCGACTCGGTCGGCGATCCGAGCCACCTCACGTTCTTCGAGATGCTCGGCAACTGGTCGCTCGGCGACTATTTCAAGAGAGAGGCGATTCGCTGGTCCTACGAGTTTCTGACGAGCCCGGAGTATCTGGGGATCGATCCCGAAAGACTGTCCGTGACGGTGTTCGCGGGCGAAGGGTCGATACCGCGCGACAGCGAATCCGCTGAGATATGGAAATCGGTCGGCATTCCGCCTGAGAGAATCTATTTCCTTCCGCGCGAGGACAACTGGTGGGGCCCTGCTGGCGAGACCGGCCCCTGCGGCCCCGACACGGAGATGTTCGTCGACACCGGCGCGCCCGCGTGCGGTCCAGACTGCAGGCCGGGCTGCCACTGCGGCAAATACTTCGAGATCTGGAACGACGTATTCATGCAGTACAACAAAACCTCCGAGGGCAGTTACGAGCCGCTCGAGCATCCCTGCGTGGACACCGGCATGGGCATCGAGCGCACGGTCGCCATGCTCCAGGGCAAGAAATCGGTCTACGAGATTGAGGCCTTCACCCCCATCCTCGCGGTGATCGAGTCGATCAGCGGAAAAAAGTACGCCGCATCCGGCAACGACCCCGAGGTCGACCGCAGCTTCCGCATCATCGCCGACCACGCCCGCGCCGCCACCTTCATCCTCGGCGACCCGAAGGCCGTGCTCCCGTCCAACATCGGCGCGGGCTACGTCCTCCGCCGGCTCATCAGGCGCGCGGTGCGCCACGGCCGCAAGCTCGGCATCGAGGGCATTTTCCTCGCCAAGCCTGCCCGTGCGGTCATCGACATCTACGGCGCGCCCTATCCCGAGCTCATCGAGAACAGCGCGCGCATCCTCGAGGAACTCGAACGCGAGGAGCAGAAGTTCCTCGAGACCCTGCAGAAAGGCGAGCACGAATTCGAGAAGATACTGCCGAATCTCCTCCGGAACCCGGAGAAAGTCATGTCCGGCCGCCTCGCGTTCAGACTTTACGATACCTACGGCTTCCCCATCGAGCTCACCGAGGAGCTCGCGGGCGAGCACGGGCTCGCCGTCGACCGGCCGGGCTTCGACGAGGCCTTCAGGAAGCACCAGGAGCTCTCGCGCGCAGGCAGCGAGCAGGTGTTCAAGGGCGGGCTCGCGGACCACTCCGAAGCCGTGACCAGGTACCACAGCGCGACACACCTTCTGCACAAGGCACTGCGCATCGTCCTGGGCGACTATGTCGCGCAGAAAGGTTCAAACATCACCGCCGAACGCCTGCGCTTCGACTTTTCGCACCCCGCGCCCATGACGAAAGAGCAGATAGCCGAGGTCGAGCGCATTGTCAACGAGCAGATCGCGCGCGACCTGCCGGTCACCATGGAGGTCATGCCCCTCGAAGAGGCGAAGGCCTCCGGCGCGACCGCGCTCTTCGGCGAGAAGTACGAGCCCGTCGTCAAAGTGTACACCATGGGTGATTTTTCGAAGGAAGTGTGCGGCGGGCCGCATGTGGCGCACACCGGCGAGCTCGGCACGTTCAAGATCACCAAAGAGCAGTCGTCGAGCGCCGGCGTGCGGCGCATCTACGCGGTGCTGGAATAAAACCCCCGGCCCCATAGAATTAGCTCAGGGCGCCTTTTTCAATTGCCTCAGCGCCTGAATGGCCACTCTTTCATCTTCAGAGATGAGCCGCACAAACCAGGGCCCGCCGCACTCGAGTCTCTGCCACCATGTTTCGCGCACGACTTCCTCGAGCACTGTGGAGAATGAGGAGGCCGGAGACTGTTCCGGTTCACTGTGCTCACTGTGCGCGCGCCACTGGAAGAAGACGTAGTCGCCCGCGGCGAATGAGAAACCGAAAGGCTCTTCTCCGGTCGCGACGCGGTAGGCGGCCTCCGGTACAAGAGGGGCAGAAAGTCTGGGCCCGTCATCGGTCATCACGGAGAAGGTGCTCTCCCCAAACGCCAGGAGGCATTCTCCGAACTGCGAGGCGAGGCCTTCGAGCGCCTTCTCCCCGACGCACTCGGGCCTCTCTGTCGGGACATAGTGAAGGGCGCGGCGCAGATGGAGAATTTTGAGGTCGATGTTCATTGGGACTCACATGTCGCCGAATTGATCGAGGCTGCCCCTCCGGATTTCCCGGTATTCGCCTGTCTCAGTGTTCAGATCGTAGATTGAAAAATTCGTCGCCGGATCAAAGCCTGGCAGTCGCACTGCAAAGTTGAGCGAAGCTGAGCCCTCGTCGCCGGAAACGATCCGGTGGAACACCCTGGTTGGCCACACCACCATGGCGGGCCCCTCAAAGACGACCTTGCCGTTGTGCATGATACGCTCTGGTTCGACCACGAAAGTCTCCACCCGACGGTGCTCCAGCGTGTAGATATCCACGGTGCGCACTCCGTGGAGCACGATGAGGTTGTCTTCCTGGTGCGGGTGCATGTACCAGGGCCGCTCTACATCGCCGACTGAGCCGGGCGAGAGGGCCCGTTTCTGGTGAATCACGCGGTCGATGCCTTCGATATGCGGCAAAAACTGCATGGGCAGAATATCGAATGCCACCCCGGGAGTTCTTCTGAATGGCTTCAGCTTGATGATTTTATAAAAGCGAACAACTTCATCGAGAATGTAATCCATCGTGTATCCTCCTTTTCCCCCAAGGGAATTTTCAAGTTTTCCCCGCACACCTGTCAAGATGCGGGGAATCTGCCTCCCGAGCTGGAAATCGTTTTGGATTAATGATACAGTAAAACGACATGTCATTACTCGATCGAATCTCGGGACCCTCTGATCTGAAGGGTCTGTCGATATCTGAACTCCATCGTCTGGCAAAAGAAATCCGGCTCTGCATCATCGAGACAGTGCAGCGCAACGGAGGACACCTCGCCTCGAATCTCGGCGTGGTCGAGTTGACCATCGCGCTCCACCGCGTGTTTCAGTCGCCGGCCGATGCGATCGTGTGGGACGTCGGACATCAGTGTTATTCCCACAAGATCCTCACGGGGCGGGCTGCGCGTTTTGGCACGCTGCGGCGGAAGGGCGGCATTTCGGGATTTCCGAAGCGCCAGGAGAGCGAGCACGATATTTTTGATACGGGTCACTCGTCGACGGCGATTTCTTCGGCCCTCGGCCTGCTGGAGGCAAGAATGCGCAGCGGCCAAGAGGGCAGGGTCATCGCAGTGGTAGGCGACGGCGCCCTCACCGCGGGCCTGGCCATGGAGGGGCTCAGCAATGCCGGCCAACTCGGCCTGCCCCTCATCCTCGTCCTGAACGACAACCGCATGTCCATCTCGCGCTCTGTCGGGTCGATTTCGAGGTATCTTTCAAAACTGTCGGCCTCGGTGCGATACCAGTCCCTCCGGGCCCGCATCGATGCGGCGGTGCTCCGGATTCCGCGCCTCGGAATGCCTCTCTTCTCATTGATCAACAGGGTAAAGCGCGCGGTGAAGGCCATTTTCTTCAAGGAGAATCTCTTTGTCGATTTTGGATTCGAGTATGTCGGCCCCATCGAGGGACACAATATCTCCGCACTGATCGACACCTTTCTGCATGTGCGCGATCTGAATCGCCCCGTGGTCGTGCACGTGGTGACCAAAAAGGGGAAGGGCCTCGAAAAGGCGGAGGAGGACCCCGAGAGCTTCCACGGCCTCGGCCCCGCCTGCCCCGACATTCCGGGCCCCGGCACGACAAGCCACGGGGAGAGTTTCACCACATCCTTCGCCGATTCGCTCATCAGGATAGCCCAAAAGGATCAGCGCGTCGTCGCGGTGACCGCGGCGATGAGCTCGGGGACGGGGGTAGTAAAGCTGGAAGAGCGGTTGCCGCAGCGAGTGTTCGATGTCGGCATTGCGGAGCAGCATGCGGTGGCCTTCGCCGCCGGCCTCGCGCAGGGCGGCCTCAGGCCCGTCGTGGCCATCTATTCGACGTTTATGCAGCGGGCGGTGGATCAGGTGTTCCAGGAAGTCGCGCTCGCGAAGCTGCCGGTCCTGTTCGCGCTCGACCGGGCGGGCGCGGTGGGGGAGGACGGGGAGACCCACCAGGGGATCTACGACATAGCGCTCTTCAAGTCGCTGCCGAATCTGGTGCTCTTCGCGCCCGCGGACAGCGAGGAGATGTCGGCGTTCATGGATCTGGCCCTGACGCTCAATGTGCCCTGCATGATGCGCTATCCCAAGGCCTACTCGCAGTGTCCGCCGCAGTCCGTGCCGTCCCTCGAGCCGGGGAAAGGCATTTTCATGCGGAGGCGGGCGGGCGCAAAAGTGCTCGTCCTCGCGGTCGGCCCCCTCGCGTATACCGCCGCCGAGGCGAGCGACGCACTGGAAAAGGTGGTGCTTTTTGCGGATGTCTACAATGTGCGCTTCCTCTCGCCCGTCGATGAAGACAGCCTCTCCGCGCTCTGCGCGCAGTATGAGGGCATTGTGATCGTCGAGGACGGCGTGCGGGTCGGCGGCTTTGGAGAATCGGTTGCGGCAATCCTCGCGCGCAGAGGCGTGCATGCGCGCATCGCTGCCTATGGGTTTGAGCGCAGTCCCCTCGCACAGGCGTCGAGAGACGAACTCCTCGCGAAAGCCGGCCTCGACGCAAAGGGAATTCAGATAGCGCTCGGGGATATGCTGCAGAGTTTGGGCCTGCTGCCGCAGGCCGCAGGCTGCCCGGCTGTCGCACGGATCAGCACTTTCCCCGTCTCCGGCGAGGTCCAGCATGTCCGCTAGCGCATCCCCTGCGGCCGCCGGCAAGTCCGGACGGACGCTCAGGCTTCCGCACGGCCGCAGGCTGCACCTGGGCTGTGCGCCGGATGATCTGCCCTGCATCATGGGCATCGTCAATGTGAATCAGGATTCTTTTTTTGAAGGCAGCCGGAGGCCGGACCCTGCCGGCGCCGTCGAAGCGGCGCTCGACATGGTCGGCCAGGGAGCGGGGATCGTCGACTTCGGGGCAGAATCGACGAGGCCCGGCTCCACGGAAATCGGTGCGGAGGAGGAGATGGCAAGGCTCCTGCCAGCCATAGAGGGATTCCGCGCCGAAAGCGATGCCGTCATTTCGATCGACACGCGGCATCCTAACGTCGCAGAGGCCGCGCTCCGTGCGGGAGCGGACATCATCAACGACATCGAGGCCCTGGCGCGGCCGGGCATGGCCCAGGTTGTCGCGCGCGCCCAGGCGGCCGCCGTTCTCATGCACATGCAGGGCACGCCGCAGACCATGCAGCGCGCTCCCTCGTATGTAGACTGCCTCGGGGAAGTGCGCTCCTTCCTCGAAGAGGCGTCAGAGCGCGCGCTCGATGCGGGAATCGCCCGGGAAGCGATCATCCTCGATCCGGGCATAGGCTTCGGCAAACTCAAGGGGCACAATCTTGCCCTGCTCAAGGGTATCGACCGGCTCAAGGGCCTCGGGTATCCTGTTCTGGTCGGCGTCTCCCGCAAGCGCCTCATCGGCGAGCTGACCGGGAGGGAGGTTCCGGAACGCCTCGCTGGCAGCCTCGGCGCGGCGCTTGCTGCGTGGCTTAACGGCGCCGATATTCTCCGCGTGCACGATGTGGCCCCGACCATCGACGCACTCCGCGTGTTTCGGGAGGTCAAGCAATGAATGCGTCGGCACTGCTCAATTTTCTGACCACCTATATCCGCCCAGTTCTCGACATCGGCATCCTCGCCTTTCTCATCTACAAGGCCTATCAGCTCCTCGTCATGACCGAGGCCGTCTACCTCCTCCGGGGGCTGCTCATCCTTGTGGCGGTCTATGGCGCGGCCTTTTTTTTCAACCTCTCCACGGTGACCTGGGTTATGAGCATACTCGCTCCCGGCCTCGTGGTGGGCCTCGCCATCATCCTCCAGCCTGAGCTCAGGAGGATTTTTATCCAGCTTGGACGCCAGTCGTTCATCCGCCAGAAGAACGCGGCGCGCACTTCCTGGATAGACGCGGCCGTATCCGCCGCGATGTACCTCGCCGGCAAACGCCGTGGCGCCCTCATCGTCATCGCCCGCAAGGTGGGCCTCTCCTCGTATATTGAAAAGGGCATTCCCCTCGATGCGATCATCTCATCCAGCCTCCTCATATCGGTGTTCGAGCACGACAACCCGCTGCACGATGGCGCCGCGATCATCTCGCAGGGGAGGCTGGCCGCTGCCGGGTGCTTTCTGCCGCTCTCCGATCAGCAGAACATCCGGAAGACCTTCGGCTCTCGCCACCGCGCAGCCCTCGGCATCGCGGAAGAGTCCGACGCGGTCGTCCTCATCGCGTCCGAAGAGACGGGGGCCCTCTCCCTCGCCTACGATTCGAAGCTGTACTACGACCTTTCGCCGGATGAAATTCTGGAGCGGCTCCGCATCCTGTTCTCGGAGAACAGAGTGAGCGGTCAGACGAGCGAGGTGGACAATGAACCTTGATTCCAGAATTTCCAAGCTGCTTGAAAACTGGCCGGCGAAGATCATATCGCTCGTGGTCGCTATTTTCATCATGTTTCTGTACAACCTGACGCGCCTCGACCAGCGGCTCATCACCGTGCCGCTCAATATCTCGGAGGGGCGCAGCTACGTGCCCGCAACCGAGTACCCGAAGACCGTCCGCGTGGCGATCCGCGGCGACCGCGACCAGATATACCGAATCCGCGAGACCGACATCGTGGCGAGCCTCGATCTGACGCGCTACGGATCAGAGGGCGTTTTTCGCATCCCGGTAAAGCTTGAGCGCCGCGGGGACGCCAGCGACATCGATCCTCTCGAACTGCGGGCGGATCCCGCGGAGATACCCATCAGCTTCGAACGCCTTTCGGCGAAACGTGTGGCGATCAGTCCGACCTTCAAGGGTTTTCTCGAACAGGGCTACGAGCTGAACTCGTACGAGATTGTGCCGCCGGAGATCGCCATTGAGGGACCGGCGAGCCTCATCGCCAGCACGAAAGACATATCGACCGATATCATCGAGCTGAGCGGCAAGACAGGCGATTTTTCGCTCACTGTGCCGCTCGTCAAGCCCTCGGGGCTCATCAATCTCACCGATGTGAACACAGTGCGCTTCACCGCGAAGATTCAGAAGCAGGAGCGCCGCATTACGCTCGACAGTGTGACGATTCAGGTGGCGAACCTCGATCCGGGCCTGACGTTTTCAGAGGTTCTCCCCGCGGGGAAAATGACGCTGCTGCCGCGACAGGGACAGGATCCGGCAACGGCGACCGATGCCCGCCTTGAGGCGGATTTTAAGGACGTTGTCAAGCCGGGACAGTACTCGATTCCGCTCACTCCCTTGCCGCCGGAGGGGTTCGATGTCGAGGCATACGAGCCCCTCGTCATCACGGTGCGCGTCCGGACTGCTCCGGTGCCGGCGTCCAATTCTTCGGGTGGGGCCGGCCTTCAGGGGCAGAATCAGGCTCAGGGTCCCACCGGCCAGCCTGCGGCGCCTTGAGGAGAGCGATGATGATTTCCGGTATTGGCATCGACATCGTCCATGTCGACCGCATCCGCCGCTGGATTGAAAATCCGGCGATTCTCAATCGATTCTTTCACCCTCTGGAGATCGAGACCGCCCGCTCGCGCAACAAGGGCATGGCCCTCTCCCTCGCCGCGCGCTTTGCCGCCAAAGAGGCCTTCGGCAAGGCCCTCGGCTCGGGCCTCGCCCACTTCGCCCTCGTGGAAGTGGCCGTGGTCAACGACAGCCTCGGCCGCCCCCACATGCAGCTCGAGGGCAACGCGCTCCGCGAGTTCGAGCGCCATGGCGGCGGCACGATTCATGTTTCGATCACGCACGAAGGCGACAATGCGGTCGCTGTCGTCATTCTGGAGCAGAGAGGCTGAAGCCGATGCAGAAAGAGTCCTCGGGGCGCACCCAGCCGCCACCGCAGCGCGAATCCGCAGTGCGCGCGATCAAACTCGTCCTCGCCTACGACGGCAGCGATTTTTCCGGCTGGCAGCGTCAGAAGAATGGCCGTTCCGTTCAGGAAGAACTCGAAAAGGCGCTTGCGAAGATGCACGGCCATGAAATTCGCGTCACCGGCGCGGGACGCACCGATGCCGGAGTCCACGCGATGGGGCAGGTGGCCGGTTTTTACACCGACATAAGGTCGATCCCGGCGGACCGCTTTGTGCCCGCGCTCAACAAGCTCATGCCGCGCGATGTGCGCGTGCTGTCCTCGGAGGAGGCGCCGCCCGATTTTCACGCGCGGTTCGATGCTTCCCTGCGGCGGTACCGGTATTTTCTGGTCTGCGGGGGCACGCCGGACCCCTTTGTCCTGCGGTATGCGCATTTTGTCCCCTACTACCCGCGCATCGCAGTTCTGAATGCGGCGGCCGCGGTGGTGCTGGGCGAGCACGATTTTTCGACCTTCGCCTCGGCTCAGGACAAGAGCGAATCGCGCTCGCGGCACATCGGCGAATCGGTCTTTTTCTTTGAGGGCGGGCGGCTGGTCTACCAGGTCGCGGGGAATGCGTTTCTGTGGCGACAAGTGCGCTCGCTCGTGGGCAGCTTTCTCGAGATCGAGAGGAGCGCGGAGAATCCCGCGCAGGGCGAGGCGCTCATGCGGGAGCTGCTTGAGTCCCGCGACAGGGGCAGGGCAGGGGCCACCGCGCCGGCCTGCGGGCTTTTCCTCTGGAATGTCGAGTATGGAGAGCGGGTTCACGGCCATCCGCGCAGGCGCAGCGGGACAGAGGGGGAGGGCGGCCGCCGCCCGACATCCGAAGGTGCGGAAGGTTTGAAAGGCCACACTTCGGGCGCAGTCCCAGACGCTGCATCCCCGGGATCCCGCCTTGTCCCCGGACTCGGATGGATCGATGAAGGCGAATAAACCGAAGGGCGAAGCCGCAGCCTCTCCCTCTTCTTCCTTCCCTCCTTCCACCTGGGAAGGCCTCGCCTCGCTCTCTGAGTCCATGCGCGCCGACAAATATCTCTCCGAAGTCCTCAAGATCATGACCCGTTCCCAGCTCAAGGCCCGCAGTGCGCGTCTCTTCTGCAACGGTAAAGAAGTAAAGTTTTCCCATAAACTCAAGAGCGGCGACCGCCTGAGCCTCGAGTGGACCGAGGCTCCCTCCGAAGAGATTGTGCCGGAGCCCGTGCCGCTCAGGATGCTGTATCGCGACGATGAGGTCTTTGTCATCGACAAACCCCAGGGCATGGTGACACACCCTGCCGCGGGCAATTGGCGCGGGACGCTCGCGAACGGAGTGCTCTGGCTCGAGAGCGAAGGGCATCCTGCCGCTGAAGCTCCTCCGCGTGCGGGCATCGTGCACCGCCTGGACAAGGACACCTCAGGCGTCATCATCGTCGCCCGCACTGCCTCCGCCCACGAGTTTCTGTCCCGCCAGTTCCGCGACCGCCAGGCCCGCAAGGAATACTTTGCCATCGTGAAGGGCGTGCCGCCCGCCGCCCGGGGGCGCGTCGACACCTGGCTCGCGCGCAGTCCCCGCGACCGCAAGAAGTTCGTGGTGAGCCAGCCGGGCCGGGGCAAGCATGCCCTTACCCTCTATAGAGTGCGCGCTACATGGGAGGTCGCTTCGGGCGGCTCCGGGCCCGTGCCACCGCCCCCGGGCGCCCGCCGTCGGATCGCGACATACTCTCTCCTCGCCCTATATCCAAAGACCGGACGGACCCACCAGCTCCGCGTCCACTGCGTCCACATCGGCTGCCCCATCCTCGGCGATCCCCTCTATGCGAAGAAGGACGGCCTTTTCCCCGGGGCCACCCTCATGCTCCACGCCCGCCGCCTCAAGATCCGCCTGCCTTCACGGCCCGAACCTTCGATCTTCAAGGCTCCCGCCCCGAAGCGCTTCAGGGATATCATCGCGTTTCTGGATAGTCTGGATACAAGCGCGCGCGCGTAAAGGCGCCTCCTGAAATGGAGAGCGCCTCCGCGGACATGCGGCCGCCCTACGGCTCTGCGACAGCGCCCGTGCAGGCGGGGGCGAGGCCCCCGCGGACACGCGGCCCTGCGATGGTGGCCCCGGCTTCAAAAAAAGGGGGCTGTCCAACTTCTTGGACAGCCCTCATCAGCCATCACTGGCTTTTGTGGAAAAGCTTGCGCCGGCGGCGAAGCGCGCAAGCTTTGTTCAACTCAGTACTTGCGGCCTTTGTATCCGCCGTTGTCTTCTCTTTCGTAGCGGGGCTTCTCCTGCGCTTCATTCACGCGGAGCTGTCGGCCCATGAATTCCTGGCCATTGAGCGCGGCAATCGCGGCGTCTGCTGCCTCGGCGTTCTCCATTTCGACAAAGCCGAATCCCTTCGCCTTGCCGGTGAATCTGTCGACGATGATGTTCACGGTGGTGACATCGCCATACTGTGCAAAAAGATCCTGAAGCTGGCGCTCGGAAGTGTTGTAATTCATGTTACCGACATAAATTTTCTTGGACATTTCGGAAAAACCTCAAATCTTGGCCTCGTCCTCTCGACGTCGACCGGTTTGATCCGCCTAGGGCGAATCGGAAGCGATAACCTGGAAGCACAATACCGCGCCGACAGTCTTCAGAGGAGAAATTAGAGTACTGTTCTGATTATTGTTGGTCTTTCCGAATGAAAAACGAAGAGGAGAAAAACCGGCACGTGCGTCAGCCGCCTTCAGCTGGCCGGTGCTACGAAAGGAAAAACAATGCATGAAACAGCCAATTCCAACCTGAAAACATTTGGAAGGCAATTGTCCTTCCGCAGTTTTCGCTTATCTTGTTTGAATATATACACCTTTTACGGGAGATCGTCAAGCATATCGCCCGAAAAAATCGATATTTATAAAAATGTAGACAAACTTGACAAAGACCTCACCATCGCTATAATCAAAATGACGGCATTATATTCAAAAGGGAGGAGTTATGACACCAGTTGTGTGGTACATCGTCCTTCCTCTCGCCGGTCTTAGTCTAGGATGGATGATCCGCTGGCTATATGCCAGATTTCAACTCTCTTCCGCGGAACGGGAGGCAGAGCGTGTTTTGCAGGATGCAATAAAAGAGGCGGAGGCCAAAAAGAAAGAGCTCCTGGTAGAAGCAAAAGATCAGATCATTCGAGAACGAAACCAGCAAGAGAGGGAAAATCGTGATCGGAGAATCGAGCTGCAAAAGTATGAGCGGCGCGTTCTCCTCAAAGAAGAGAACCTCGATGCCAAGCTCGCATCCATAGAGCGCATCGAAGCCAATCTTAAAAACAGGGAAAACTCGATAGCTGAAAAAGAAACCTATCTGGCGGGACAGGAAGAGCGCTATACCGCCGAGCTCGAGCGCGTGTCGGGCTTTACCGCCGAAGAGGCCAAGAAGCTCATCATTCAGAACATGGAGCAGGAGGCCCGCCGCGATGCCCAGGTGCTGATCAACAAAATCGATCAGGAAGCCCAGCTCACCGCGGAGAAAAAGGCCAGGGATGTGCTCATCACGACAATCCAGCGCATCGCGACCGAGTCTACGGCGGAATCGACGGTTTCCTCGGTCAGCCTGCCTTCGGACGAGATGAAAGGGCGCATCATCGGACGGGAGGGTCGCAACATTCGCACCCTCGAAACGCTCACCGGCGTCGACATCATCATCGACGACACGCCGGAGGCGGTCGTCATCTCCTGTTTCGACCCGATCCAGCGCGAAATCGCCAAGATTTCGCTCGAACGGCTCATCGCGGACGGCCGCATTCACCCGGCGCGCATCGAAGAGATGGTGCAGAAGGTTACGCGCGAGATCAACCAGAAACTCTACGACGAAGGCGAAAAGGTCGTGTTCGACCTCGGGCTGCACAACATGGCGCCCGAGCTCATCAGGGCCGTGGGACGGCTCTACTACCGCACGAGCTACGGACAGAACGTCCTCATGCACTCGAAGGAAGTGGCGGTCATCGCGGGGCTTCTGGCAGCCGAGCTCGGCCTCAATCGGGAAATCGCGAAGCGCGGGGCGCTCCTGCATGACATCGGCAAGGGCATTGTCACCGACAGCGACAAGAACCATGCCGAGATCGGCACCGAGATCGCCAAGAAGTTCGGAGAGGATGCCCGTGTCATCAACGCCATCGCCTCGCACCACAACGATGTCGAGCCGAACTGCCCGGAGAGCGTCATCGTGCAGATCGCCGATGCGATTTCCGCAGCGCGCCCGGGCGCCCGCCGCGAGACGCTGGACAACTACATCAAGCGGCTCGAAGACCTCGAGGCCGTGGCCGAGAGCTTCTCCGGCGTCGAAAAGGCCTTCGCCATCCAGGCGGGCCGCGAACTCCGGATCATCGTCAACAACGAGCAGGTCTCCGACGACCAGGCCAAGGACCTCTGCAAGAATATCGCGAAGAAGATCGAATCCGACCTGCGCTATCCCGGCAGGATCAAAGTGACCATCATCAGAGAAACGCGCATAGTGGAATACGCACGATGAGTGTTGAGACCGCAAACGTACTCATGATCGGCGATGTCGTGGGAGCGCCCGGCCTCCGGGCGCTCTTCACGTTTCTGCCATCGCTCATAAAAAAGTTTGAGGCCGACCTCGTCGTCGCCAACGGCGAAAACGCCCTCAAGGGCTTCGGCATCGGAGCGGATGAAGTCGCTGCGATGCGCTCCTACGGCATCGATGTCATCACGAGCGGCAACCATGTGTGGGAGCGCAAAGAGGCCTACGAGCTTCTTGAGGCAGAACAGGCCCTCCTGCGTCCGGCGAATTACCCGAAGGGCCTGCCCGGACGCGGAACCGCGTACCTTGAGGGCTGGAGCGCGCCGGGACAGCCCGCCCCCACCCGTGCGTCCGGTACAAGCGGCCGTTTCGAGTGGCTGGTCGTCAACCTCCAGGGCCGCCGCGACCTCTACGACATCGACTGTCCCTTCGTCAAGGCCGACCAGATTCTCGCGACCGCCGCGCGCGAGCACCCCGACGCCCTCGTCATTGTAGACTTCCATGCCGAATCCAATGAAGAAAAAGAGGCCCTCGCGTGGAACCTGGACGGCCGCGCCTCGGTCGTCGCGGGCACCCACACCCACGTGCCCACAGCCGACGAACGCATCCTCCCCAAGGGCACCGGCTACCTCACCGACCTCGGCATGACCGGACCCATCGATTCCGTGATCGGCATGAACGGCGACATCTGCATCCGCCGCTTCCTCACCCAGATTCCCTACAAAATGGAGACTGCCGAAGGCAGCGCCGCCATCATGGGCGCGCTGTTCCGCATCGACCCCGAGAGCCGCCGCTGCGTGGCCATCGAGCGCATCTCCGAAAGCCTGTGAGGGTGGGCGCGGGATTGTCTGGTGGGCGGCATTGCATGGCGCGCACCGCAGGGGGCCGCCTGTGTTGCGCGCCCAAAATATCGTTGTGCCCAATAATCCGATCTCCCCTTGACAATGAACGGCGGACTAGATATATATTAATCCCTGCAGCGTGCGGCGATGGTGGAATTGGTAGACACGCTAGCTTGAGGTGCTAGTGCCGAGAGGCATGGAAGTTCAAGTCTTCTTCGCCGCAAAGTATTGCATAAAAAAGAATTAGTAAGAAGACCTGAAAACCGGATTCCGAAAGCTATTCCCTTACTGTTACCCAATTGTTACCCGAATTGGGAAAGGATGGAGAAAATGGCGCGGAAGACGGTATCTGTTTTTAAGAGACCCACGACAAAGAAAGGACAGTTCCGCTACTACATTAAGCTCTGGGATGAGAGCAGAGGAGCATACTCTTCGTCGTAAGAGTCTCGATGCGATACGTTCGCTTGAAGAGAGTACGGGACTTATACGGATTGCAGGGATACTCGGCAAAGAGAAAAGGCTGTATCAAAACGCTGCAAAAAACTTTTCGATAATGGGCTTCTAAAGAAAATGAGCTATGATGCCTTCGCTCTTTCGAACTCAAAAAAGTAGACGAAGTAGGAGAACAGAGCGCGGTCCACAAAGACACTTCGTCGGCTTTTATCACTTCACCCGGCGTTCCCGGTAATCATAAGGCGAAACTCTTTGTCATCTGATAGAAAAGAAACTTTCTCATGCCTAATTTCTCGCGGCTTGCCGCGAGGTTGTTGATTTTTTTTCGGCTACTACTAGCCAACTATCTATTTATAACATATCATAAGTCGTATGGTATTGTATGATATTATTATATAGGAGATATGATGTCACAACATGGTCTTGATCAAAATATTTTAACCCCTCTTTATCAGCAGTTGAAGGATAAGCTGACCTCAATGATCGAATCTGGCGAACTGCCATATGGTACATGCATTCCTTCAGAGACAGAACTCAGTACCCAATATGGCATAAGTCGTATCACTGTAAGAAAGGCAGTTGCTTTGCTTGTAGAAGAGGGGCTTTTAGCCAAGCGACAGGGAAAGGGTACTTTTGTTGAGAAGCCGAAACTTGAACGTAAAATCATTGAATTCGTGAGTTTTTCCACCGCCTGCGAGTACAATGGGAGGAGACCAGGCAGCAAACTGGTGAAGAGAATCGTGAGAGAACCCGAGGAGTCGGAATATAAAGAACTCGAACTTCACCAAGGTGATCAGGTAATCCATATCCAGCGCCTCAGATACGCCGACAATGAATTGCTTCTTCTTGAGAATAATTTTTTTTCTTATAAGCGATATTCATATCTGATGGAGGCCGATCTTGAACAATATTCTCTCTATGAAGTACTTAAAGAACATGGTGTAAAACTGCATGGCGCAAAGAAGATACTCGAAATGACCTTAGCAGGCGAAAATGAAGTGAAACTTTTGAATGTCCGGTTGAATGCGCCTCTGTTTCGCCTGAAAGGTATGGTTTTTGATGAGGATTCCTTGCCGGTACATCTCTCGCTGCAGCTGATACGCGCCGATAGGTATAAATTCATTTTCTAGTTCTTGTGAAGTTTTGTGAAAATCTGGCTTATATGTTTCTGCACGATTTTGATTGACAGTTTATATAATACGTTATATAATAACTTATATAGACCCATAACGACTTATATATAATCAGTCATGGAAGGCAAAAGGGGGGAAGCCTTTTGGAGAGTAAAGCGTTGAAAGTTATAGGTGTCGGAGACAATGTGTGCGACAAATATGTGCGCACAGGTCTCATGTATCCAGGAGGGCAGGCCCTCAATTTCTCTGTATTTGCCCGACGTCTGGGGATCTTTTCCGCATATATGGGGATATTTGGTGAAGATGCACTTGCTGCCCACATCATCTCAGTCCTTGACAGAGAGGGGATTGAACACAGCCATTGCCGCCAATATCGAGGTGAGAACGGATTCGCTCTAGTAGATTTTATTGATGGTGATAGGGTGTTTTTAGGAAGCAATAAGGGTGGGGTGGCGAAAACGCATCCGCTTAAGTTATCTTCCAATGATCTCGATTACTTGCGGGGTTTTGATTTGATCCATACAAGCAATAATAGTCACATCGACGACGAATTGGAAAAACTAGCTTCAATACATGTCCGCCTCTCATATGACTTTTCGAAATCCTGGAACGATCCAGGGCGATTGCGCAGCATCTGCGGCCTCGTCGATTATTCGTTTTTATCATGTGGCTCTATGCCCTTTTGCCAGATATCTCAATTGTGTGAGACTGTAAGAGCTTATGGCTGCAGAATAGTGGTGGCCACGATGGGAGGAGGGGGCGCCTTATTGTACGACGGATATCGTTTTTATAGACAGGAACCACTGCCGATTAATGTGGTCGATACTCTCGGCGCAGGCGATTCCTTCGCTGCTGCTTTTCTTGTGACTTTTGAGGGATTTTTGCAGGATTCCTCGGCAGGATGGGCGATTGATTCTCCCTGTGCTGAGAGGCCTGTGCGGGCCGCTCTCGGGAAGGCGGCGCAAGAAGCGGCAAAGACTTGTTTGGAGTACGGAGCATTTGGCTATGGCATTCATTTTGTTCCCGATAGATGAGGCAGCCTTGACAATACGATGCTGGTATTCAGATAAAAGGGAGGCAGCATGAGTTATATGATCGGTGTCGATGTTGGCGGCACATTTACCGATTTCTCTGTATTCGATACGGACACGAATCGGCTTTTGCACTTTAAATATAGTTCGACACCTGATGATGCATCCCGCGCTATCGTCGAGGGATTAAAATCGATCATGAGCGAGAGAGGTATTCAAGCTCAGGACATCAGCTATCTCGCGCACGGGACCACGGTCGCAACCAACGCGCTAATAGAAAAGAAGGGGGCCCGCCTTGCTTTGGTCACAACCAAAGGCTTCAAAGACCTCATGGAAATCGGCTGGCAAAAACGGCCTTCTCTCTATGATCTTTTAAAGCCGAAGCCGGAAAATCTTATTGCTCTGGGTATGAAGGGCGAAGTAGAAGAGCGGATTCTTTATGATGGGAATGTAAAAACGGCTCTCGATGAAGAGGGAATGAGACACCTGGTACGATATTTCAAAGAACATCGGATACAGAGCATCGCGGTCTGTACTCTCTTTTCTTTTATCAATCCTATCCATGAAAAAAGGATCAAGCAGATCATCGCCGAAGAATACCCGGAGGCGTATGTCTCGATTTCTTCTGAACTCGTACCTGAATTTCGGGAGTATTCACGCATGAGTACGACGGTGCTCAATGCATACCTTGGGCCTGTCATGGAGCGCTACGTGCGGAATTTCGAAACTTCCGTGGCCGAGGTTGGAGTGGCCGTCGCACCTTACATAACACAGTCGAACGGCTCGATAATTTCTATCGCTGAAACTATTGACTGTCCTATTCGAACTGCTGTATCTGGGCCGAGCGCAGGTGTTATCGGTGCGGCTTTTGTGGGCCAACAGTGTGGTATAAACAAAATTATCAGTTTCGATATGGGAGGAACCAGCGCTGATATAAGCCTCATCGAAAATAATGAAATAAAACTTTCGAACGAACGTCTCATTGAGGGTTATCCAGCCAGAATCCCCATGATTGATATAGTCACTATTGGCGCCGGGGGAGGTTCTATTGCGAGGATAGACGATGGTGGGGCGTTAAAAGTAGGGCCACGGAGCGCGGGGGCCATGCCGGGACCAGCCTGCTACATGCGTGGCGGAATTGAACCGACTGTTTCTGACGCCAATATTGTCCTTGGTAAACTGAATCAGACAAAAATTTTGGGTGGACGCATGCCTGTGGATGTCGGACTGGCTCGCAAGGCCTTGGAGGAACAGATATGTGCCAAGTCGACGCTCGATCTTAAGCGCGCCGCTGCGGGTATCATTTCGGTCGTTAACTCAAATATGATTAGGGCAATCAGAGTGGTCTCAGTTGAGAGAGGATATGATGTCAGAGAATTTACGCTCATGGCTTTTGGCGGTGCCGGACCGCTTCATGCTTGCGAGGTCGCAAAGGATATAGGCATAACGCAGGTCCTTATACCTCCTTCTCCCGGCACGCTCTGCGCGCTCGGCCTTCTCATGGCCGACACAAGGTTTGACTTCAGCCGCACCAATATGATGATCGCAGAGCCCGCAAACCTGTCTAAGGTCGCATCAATATTTTCTGAACTCATCCACGAGGGGGCTCTAAAGCTTGAAAAGCAGGGCGTACCTCCTTCCGAGAGAATCTATACCTGTGTGATCGATTGTCGGTATGAAAGACAGAATTACGAAATTCCTGTATGCATTGAACCTGGCATGAGCGTTTCGGATATGGAGTGTATGATCGAACATTTCCATGCCGAACACAACAGAGCATATGGTTACTTCAACAAAAAAATGCGGATTCAAATGGTCAATTACCGTGTCGCGGCTGTGGGAGCGATTATGAAGCCCTCATTCAGTGCTAGTGCCATCGACAGGGCGACACCTCTTCCGGAGGCGATCGATTACCGAAAAGTTTTGTTTGATGGTTTGGATGACGAAAGACGCACTCCTGTCTATCTCCGCGACGACATAAAGCCGGGGTGCTCTATAGACGGTCCCGCCATTATTGAACAGATGGATTCTACCTCCGTTATTCCACCTGCATGGACCGCTTATACTGACGGATTCCATAACATTATTGTCAAATATGGGGGAAAGCCTTGAAAATACGCAAGAAAATCGACGCGGTCACGGTCGAAATTGTAGGGAACTTGTTATTGTCTATTGCCGAAGAGATGGGGGTCGCCATCATTAAAAGCGCGTATTCCACGAATATCAAAGAGCGTCGAGACATTTCTACGGCGGTATTTGATCCCGAGGGGAATATGGTGGCACAGGCAGAGCATGTTCCTATGCATCTTGGATCACTTCTCGGCATCGTGCAGGAAGTATATAGAAAACGTTCACGTAAGGACATAAAGCCAGGAGATATGTATATTGGCAACGATCCTTATAACGGGGGAGGCACACATCTGCCCGATATCACCGTGGTTGCCCCGGTTTTTTCTGGAGAGTTGCTCATCGGCTGGGTAGCCAATATCGCTCACCACAGCGATGTCGGAGGTAAAGTTCCGGGGTCAACCTCCGGAGATGCCTCAAGCATTTTTCAGGAAGGAATCAAAATTCCTCTCATCAAAGTGTGCGATAAGGATATTGTCTGTGAGGATGTTGTGGATTTTATCATGGTCAACAGCCGTGTGCCTGGCGAACGCTATGGTGATCTCCAAGCACAGCTCGCCTCTAACAGGGTCGGGGCGCGCCGTCTCCTTGAGGCCTATGGCCGTTATGGAAGAGTTTTGATCGACAGCATGGCTGAACTGCAAGATTATGCCGAACGACGGATGCGTGTTGGTATCGCGAAGATTCCCGATGGAGTGTACAGCTTTGTCGATTACATGGATGATGCGGGAATTGCTTGTCCTGAACCTGTGCCTATCGCTGTCAAAATAGCCGTTAAGGCAGGGAATATGGAACTTGACTTCGAAGGGACTAGCGCGCAGGTGGCCGGCCCCATCAATGTTACTTACAATGGCCTATTGGCAACGGTATTTTACTCACTCAAAGCGTTGATCGATCCAGAAGTGCCATCCAATGCAGGGATATACCGCACTTTTAGGGTTAAGGCCGCGCCCGGCCTCATTGTGAATGCAGTAAATCCAGCGCCAGTGGGGGAACGGATCGACACCTGCCAGAGGGTTGCCGACGTTATTTTTGGGGCCCTTTCGAGCGCGGTTCCGGAGAGGGCAATTGCCTGCTGCAACAGTTCAGTCACATCGGCGATATTCAGCGCGTTGGACCCCAAAGATGATAATCATTTCTATGTATACCTTGAGACAATCGCCGGGGGGTCCGGCGCGAGCAAACATGCAGATGGTTTGAGTGGCGTTCAGGTCCATATGACGAATACCTCCAACCTTCCCATTGAGGCACTCGAGATGGAATTTCCCCTTGTTATTATCCGGCAGTATTCCTTCCGAGTAGACAGCGGTGGCGCGGGGAAACAGCGGGGGGGATTGGGTATCCGCCGTGATTTTGAAGCGATGTTCGATAATATTTCTTTCACCGGCTTAGGAGATAGACAGAATATTCCCCCATGGGGATTAAATGGTGAAGAAAGCGGCGCAGGAGGCGCCTACTTTAAATATAGCGAAGGAGAAGCGCCCGTACGACTACCTTCAAAATGTACTGGAATTGCTTTGAAAAAAGGAGATGTCATAAGTATCTTGACTCCCGGCTCCGGAGGCTATGGCGATCCACATGCGCGTGACAAACATGAGGTTTTGAACGATGTGATAGATGAGAAGGTTTCTCCTCAAAAGGCAAAAGAACTCTACGCGACGGAAGTGTCTTTTGCCGATGGGGAATGGAGACTGTGTTGACCGCTGTAGTCGAGTGATTGTTCGGTGGTCAAGGGAACACGGCATCGTATGAGAGGGTGAGAGAGTGGTACGAAAAGGTATTTTGAATGCCCAGTTGAAAAGTGCGCTCGCTAGGGCGGGTCATAAGAAGTATATTGCCATCGTCGATTCTGGCTTTGGTCTACCCGAGGGGGTGGAGTGTATAGATTTGGCTTTTTTGCCTAATCTCCCAAATATTCTCCAAGTGCTTGAAGGTGTTCTTGGCGAGTTTTATGCGGAAAGAATTCTGGTTTCGGAAAGAATACGCGAATGGGCGCCGGGATTCCTCTCTGAACTCAGCAAAATTGCCGAGGATGTTCCTTTGCATTTTCTCTCTCCGGACCAGTTCATGGAGGAAATGAAACAATCTTTGGCGATAGTGCGCACGGGCGATTATGGTACGCATGGTGGCAATCTGATAGTGGTTTCCGGCTGTACATATTGATTGCGTATTTTCATGATGGTGGATTTTCAATTTAGGGGATAAGTTTCTTTTGGATTTTGATTGACGGGGAGAAATTTGAGGTATAATATGACGTTGTAAGTTGTCATATTATGTATTTAAATGTCTTAATGCATATGATGATGAATCTGAGGGAGTATCATGGAGGATTTAATAGAAGGGGCTGTCGCTAAAGTAGTGAAGGGAATGCAGAATAAAGGTGGCTTAAAACAGGTATATTTGGTAGGATGCGGAGGATCTTATGGGGCCTTTTTCCCTGCCAAAGTATTTATTGAGACTGAATCGAAGAGCTTAGGTTGTCATCTGTATTCCAGTAACGAATTCCTGCACATGCCTTCGGCGGGTGTGAATGAGAATGCGATCGTCATCGCCTGTTCGCACACAGGCAACACTCCGGAGACGGTAGAAGTCGCTCGCACATGTAAGAGAAAAGGAATTTCCATCATAGGGATCACCTATAACAAAGAGTCGGAACTCGCCCAGGCATGCGACTCCGTGTTGACATATACATTTGGTGATGATCGAGACGTGGAATATGAAAAGCCCCTCGTAGAACTAAAATTAGCTGCTGAAATTCTTAGATGTACAGAAGGATATGAGCGTTATACCGAATTCATGGAGGGCTGTCATAAAATTCACGGAATCGTACAGAAATCGAAAAAGAGTGTCGAAGGGCGCGCGCTGAAATTCGCAAAAGAATATGCAAAAGATACTTTCATAGTCACTTTGGCGAGCGGCGCAGCGTGGGGTGCTGCCTATATGGAAAGTATCTGTATCTTCATGGAAATGCAGTGGATAGCTTCTCCCGCGATTCATACGGGTGAATTCTTTCATGGCCCCTTTGAAGTGATTGAGAAGGATACACCCTATATTTTACTGGTGAGTGCTGGAAAAACCCGTCAGTTGGACGAACGGGCAAAGAGCTTTTTGGAGAAGTATGGCAGTCGTGGTGAAATTCTGGACGCCCTGGAACTCGGGCTTGCAGATATAGATGCCAGCGTTATTGATTATTTCAATCACTCTTTGTTCTTTAATACACTTTCGGTATTCAATAAAAAATTGGCGGAAGAGCGACATCATCCTTTGAGTGTACGGAGATACATGTACAAAGTGCCTTATTAAGAATGTGTTATCTCCTACGAGAGGGGGGAATATGATAAATAGTGCCAGCGAGCAGAGCATACCGGTGTTGGAAGTGAAGGCAGTCCAGAGATCTTTTGGACATGTCAGGGCTCTTGATTGTGCTAATCTGAAAGTTATGCCGGGGGAGATCCACGCCCTTCTCGGTGATAATGGAGCTGGAAAATCCACGATGATTAAAATAATATCCGGCGTCCTTGCGGCTCAGGGAGGGCAAGTTCTTCTTGATGGACAGGAGGTGCATTTCAAATCCCCTCATGAGGCCCGAATGAGGGGAATTGAGACTGTATACCAGGATTTGGCACTGGCCCATACATTAAATGCTGGTGAAAACATTTTTCTCGGTTCCGAGATTATGACAAGGGGCCTTTTGGGTAAGCTGGGTTTCATAGATCGAGAAGAGATGTCAAGACAGGCCGCCGAGACATTGTCGAGTCTCGGAATAAACCTCCCTGCCGGAAGTGGCTGCGTAGGGACCCTTTCCGGTGGACAGATGCAGGCTGTTGCCATCGCCCGTGCGATAAAGTGGGGTAGACGGCTGCTTATCCTGGATGAACCAACTGCCGCCCTCGGCGCTAAACAGAGGGAATTGATTCTCCAGATGATTGAGCATATCCGCGATGCCCGAAAACTGACCGTTCTTTTGATTTCGCACAATCTGCCTGATGTGTTTCGCGTAGCCGACAAAGTGACCGTCTTGCGCCTCGGACAGGATGTGCTCACCTCCCCCATTGAAGGATTGACCACGGACTCTTTGATGCGGGCAATGACCGGCGCCAACGAAATCTGCACCGATAAGAAGGGAGGCGCACATTGAACACGAAAAATCTAACATCTGAGATTCTCGATAAAGATACTAAAACTGAAAAACACAAAATACAGTTCTTCGAAAACCAATGGATATTTTTGATATTGCTGGGTCTGATCCTTATTTTTGCCCTTGTGACACCGCCAGGCTCATTTTTTAGTTTCCGCAATCTACAAAATATTACACTTGATGCATCTACGATTCTGATTATCGGATCGGGGATGACGCTTCTGCTCATCGCCAAGGGAATAGATTTGTCGACCGGCTCAATGGCGATCTTCTCGGCCATAGCGGCAGCCACAATCATGGTACAACTTGCCGGTACCCCCGATGAAGTTGCGCAGTTTCAATATCCCCATCTTGGTATCGCTCTCGCGGCAGGTATTATCGTCGGGATTGCGATGGGAGCTTTGTGGGGAGCAGTGAATGGCCTCCTCGTCGTGAAATCGAAAGTGCCGCCTTTCATTGCGACCTTGGGCACCATGGGAATCGCCCTCGGCCTTGCCCAGGTTTGGACGGGTGGTATCAATGTGCAGCATGTCCCTCTCCCTTTCCAGTCTGAGTTTGGATTGGGGAAAATGGCGGGCTTAATCCCCTGGCCAGTGGTCGTAGCTATAGTGATCGCCGCCTTTTTTTGGATTCTCTTGGCATATACTAAGTTTGGTTTGCATACCTACGCCATTGGAGCCAATGTGGAGGCCGCACGGCGAGTGGGGATAAATACAGAGAGACATATTTGTATTTTATATACAATTGTAGGGGCTCTCTGCGGTGTCGTCGGGATACTCGACGTAGCCCGCTTCAATACCGCTTCCGTCGCTAGCCATACCAACACCCCGCTTTCCGTTATCTCCGCCATCATCATCGGTGGCACCAGCATGCACGGAGGACGAGGCCGGATTTCAGGAACCATTATCGGTGCTCTTATACAAGCAGTTTTATTAAATGGATTTATTGTAATGGGTGTAACTCCGTTTTGGCAAAATGTTGCGGTAGGGGTAGTGCTCCTTGTTGCCGTACAGATCGATCAAATTAGACGGAGAAGCAATTGATATCATTGTGTATTGATGCAACCACAGAGGTGGTTACGAATATTTTTTAAGGAGGAAAGGATATGAAGAGAGTGTTGTCTTTGATGCTTGTCATGGTGATGTCTGTGATCGCCATCGTGGACATTGTCGCCCAGACATCTACGGCTGGAGAAAAATCGAAAGTGGCACAGAAGTCTTACAAAATCGTCCTTGTGTCTGCCCAGAGCAGCAATCCATATTTTTTTACTATCAACGCAGGGGCGCAGGATGAGGCCAAGACCTTAGGAGTAAGCGTGGTATTCCAAGCTCCTCAGGCTAATAATATTCAGTCGCAGTTGACAGTCGTTCAGGCAATCCAGGCGACAAAACCCGATTTTGTCATCATCGCCCCTGTTGACAGCACAGGCATGATCGCACCCCTGAGAATGATGAAGGAGGATAATATTCCAGTCATTACAGTGGATCGTGATGTACTCGATACATCTGTGCGCCTCGGAACCATAATCAGTAACAATAAAAAAGGGGGGTACATGGCCGCGGAATATTTAAGCAAAGCGCTTGGCGGCTCTGGTGATGTGGCGTATCTTGGTTTTACCCCCGGCATACAGAGTGTCGATGATAGACATACAGGGTGGAATGATGGTCTGAAAGAATTTAAGGGGCTCAGACTTGCTGGCGAGGCCTTCGAGACTTCAGATCTCCAGTCACTCACTGCGAAGGCGAATGCCCTGCTTACCAGAAATCCGAACCTCAAAGGGATTTTCGCCTCTTTCACAAATGCGGTATTAGCTGCAGCATCTGCAGTCAAGAATGCCGGTTTAAGCGGTAAGGTGAAAGTCGTGGGCTTTGATGCATCCCCCGATGAAATTCAAGCGCTCAGAAGTGGTGCTATAGACGCTCTCATTGCGCAGGAAGCGTACACAATGGGACAGTTGGCGGTCCGATATGCGGTGGACTATCTGGACAATGGCACGAAGCCCCCTGACACTACGTATACGAGCTTTATCGTCATAACTCCCGAGAATGTCAATTCACCCGACATCGTGCCTTATATTTACCGTGGTGCGAAGTGAGGATTCAGTCATGAGAAGTACACCATCACCGACTAAAGAACTCGGTGAATTTGCTTCGAAACTACAATATAAGGAAATTCCGCCTGAGGTTATACTGAAGGCAAAGTATCTCCTACTCGATTATCTTGGGGGCATGATTCCAGGCAACAGAGAAGAGATGGCACAGATCCTTTTTCGTTTTGTACAGGAAGTGAGTGGGCCATCCGAGGCCCATTTGCTCGGCACCGGGGAAAAAGTTGGGGCGCAATGGGCCGCGCTATATAATGGCGCGGTCGGACATCTCATCGATATGGACGATATCCACTGGGGCAGCGTGACTCATGCCGGGGTCTGTATTTGGGCCGCGGCTCTGGCTATGGGCGAAAAGCTGAATTCGAGCGGCGAAGACATACTGACGGCGGCGATTGCGGGCTATGAGGTTGCTTTGCGTATAGGTTACGCGGTGGAACCGGACCACTATGTCCGTGGGTTTAATCCGAGTGGGACGATAATGACTTTTGGAGCCGCTGCGGTGGCAGCTCGGTTGCTGAACCTTGATCCCTTAAAGACGACTCACGCCTTAGGCATGGCCGGAGTTATGACCGCGGGGAACCGGGCTCATCTCACCGAGCGCGTGATGACGAAGGACTATAACTCAGGCTTTTCCCCAAAATCAGGCGTTCTCGCGGCGCTCCTAGCGGCTAAGGGCTTTACGGCATCGACCGACGAGTTGGAAAATCCTCTTGGATTTTTGCATGTCTATGGTGATAAAACCCATCCAGAGGCCCTTACTCGCGGTCTTCGTGAGATTTGGCACATTTTGGAAACTGGACAAAAACTTTATCCGGCCTGCAGAGCGATGCACTCCAGTATCGATGCGATATTGGCGCTACGGAGCCAGATCAATCCTATGGATGTTGACCGTGTCACGACGAAGATATTTGCGACAGGGGCCAATATCGTTGATGATGCCTGTCCATGGAGCGGTGCAAAAGGTATCATGGGAGCGCGTTTCTCGGCCCAATTCAATATGGCTGTTGCCTTTTTGTATGGGAAGGATGGTCTCTGGGACCTGTACGATGCAGAAAAATCCATGAGCTATATGAAAGAAGATCGGATACGCGCTCTGGTCGGACGGATCGAGCTTATTCACATGAAGGAATGGGACAGAGATACTTCTAAATACTCGGCCTGTGAAACTTCGATTGTCTTTAAGGACGGTCGTCGCCTGGATAAATCTCTGGGTAGTGCATTGGGTGATCCTGACAATCCAATCCCCTACAACGAACAAGAGATCAGGTTTAGACGACTCATGGAGGTATCAGGATGGGATCATCAAAAAATTACATCTGTCATGGAAAGAGTAAAGAGTCTAGAACAAGAAAAAACCATTGAACAGTTCATGAACAACTTCTAGAAGCATAATCAGCTACTTTGAGGCTATCTCCCTGATTACCTCAAAGTAGCTGATTGCTGTGCTCTTCAACCAGCAGCATTGTCGATGATCAATATCAATAAGTTGTCTTTCATGCTGTATTGAATACAACGGAAAAAAACTTTGTAAGAAAGTATTAAACGTCTACAGGCCTAATTTTTCGCAGCTTGCTGCGAGGTCCTTGATGACTATCCTCTTTCTTGATACTCGATTACCCGAAACATGAAACATAATGATATGTTCAGAGACTGATTGATAAGTTAACGTCTTGTATTATAATGACGACAGGTTTTTAACATGTTTAATTATATAATAAATAATCATTTTGGCGCCTATATACAAGAGAGACCCATGGCTAAATTAGTTTAGGAACCCAAAGGCATGGAAGTTCAAGTCTTCTTCGCCGCAAAGTTCTTTAGAAAAATCCCCGTAATCCCCTGTTCGAGACCTTGTCGATGAAAGAGGCGATTTTCTGCGGGCTCTCCCTCGCTCCGTCCTGAACCCAGGACTGGATGACCGCGACACAACCGTTCGCGAAGTACGTATAGAGGCACTCCATCTGTGCCGGGTCATCCACGGCCAAGGCTTTTTTCCATTCGCGTATGCTTTTGTCGCGGGCGATGTCCATGATGCGCCGCAGGAACAACGTATCGCCATACTCCGAGAAGAGAATCCGGCACAAGGCGACATTTTTCTGTATGGATTGGCAGATTTCGAGGATAAGGGATGGTATCGAATCGAATTTCAGCGAGTGTTCGATCGCGTCTTTAATTTCGCCGTAAAGCTCCTCCTCGATGTTTGAGAGCAGGTCTTCCGGGCTTGAATAGTGGGTGTAGAAGGTGTTGCGGTTGATATCGGCGCTGCGGCACAGTTCGGCGGACGTGATCTTCGAAATCGGCTTGTCCTTCATGAGTTCGAGCAGGCTTTCGCGCAGCACCATCTTCGTGTACTTTACCCTGCGGTCGACGCGCCCTTCCTTCATCGCCTTTCCTCCCAAATAATGGGCATTCTCGCGCCCGTCTGTCTTTTATCCGACATAGTATAGCGAACATTCCGTTGTTTGTTAAGTATGTTGTAACTATATTGGTCATAGATTCTTATAAAAGACAAGTTGTTCGCTAAAACTGAATAGAGGTGCGATTATGTCGAGATTCAAGGCTGTCCCCTATCGGGGCATGGCCCACGGCAATTTCGAGGAAGAGTGGGGGATCCACAGGGGATGCTCGGACTGGTGGTATGCGACAGGCTCGCTTGCGGACGACAGAGGGAGGGTATACTCATTCCAGTTCACCATGCTGAGGCTCAAAGTGTCGGTCCTGCGTCCCTACGTCATCATGCTGGCGCTGGCCGACTTCGAGACCGGCAGACACCACTATTTTCAGCGTGTCACGCTCTCCGGCAAGGATATGCGTATCGATGGGGACGCGGTGGGGTTTGGAGATGCGGCATTGCTGCAGAAGCTGGAGGGCGGCATGAGATTCACCGCTCAGACTGAGGAATTCTCCCTGAACCTCACGCTGGATTACGGCAAGGGCGCCGTGTGGCACTGCGACAACGGACTCTTGCGGATGGGGATCGATGCGCCCCGGCAGACCACGATCTATTATTCGTATCCCAACATGCCGACCTCGGGCACGCTGACTCTGAACGGAGAGGCGAGGGCAGTGAAGGGCAAGGTCTGGTTCGACAGGCAGGGCGGCCCGTATTCAATCAAAAAAAGAGAGTGCATGTGGGAGTGGTTTTCGCTCCGTTTTCTCGACGATGAGGAGATGATGCTGTTTTCCTTCCCCCAGGACGACTACCGGGACGGAACCTATATCCGCGCGGACGGAAGCTCGGCGAGGCTCAACGCCTACAGCATATCGCCTCTCGACTTCGTCTACCCCGACGGCCGGACGAAGTACTCGTATGGCTGGAAATTGGACGTTCCCGGCCTCAAGGATGAACACTACACCATCAAGCCTTTGCTCAAGGGCCAGATGAACATGGGGTATTACGAGCTTCTGGCGGATGTCTTCAATGAGAGAGACGAAAAAGTCGGAGCCTGTTTTGTCGAGCTCCTGCCCGGCGTATACAACACCAAATTCCCGGACACCGTGCTGAAAAATACGAAAGGATGAAATGTATGGGAGCCATCTATCTGGTCACGGGAGCCGCGGGACACCTGGGCAGCAGCGTCGTCCGTGAACTCGTCTCGCGCGGGGAGCGTGTGCGGGCCCTCGTCCTTCCCGGCGACGGTCTGGCCGCGCGACTGCCGAAGGGTATCGAAGTGTGCGAAGGCGATCTCCTCAGCACGGACGATCTCGACAGGTTTTTCGCGGTGGAGGAGGGCGCAGAACTGACAGTTTTGCATATTGCGGGCATTGTCACGACCTATCCCGAGTTTTCGCAGAAGGTCTACGATGTCAACGTGCTCGGAACGCGGAACATCGTGGAGCGGTGCCTCAGGCTCAAGGTCAGGAAACTCGTCTATGTCAGCTCCACCAGCGCGATACCCGAATTGCCCCATGGCCGGCGCATCGCCGAAGTCGATACCTTCGATCCTGGCGCGGTCGTCGGCTTTTACGGAAAAACCAAGGCGGAGGCGTCGGCCCTGGTGATGGATGCGGTGAAGACGCGGGGACTGGATGCGTCCATAGTGTTCCCTTCCGGCCTCTGCGGCCCCGGCGATTACGCCATGGAGCACCTTACCCGCCTTCTCCTCGACGCGAGCGCCGGAAAGTTCCCCGCGGGCATTCGCGGAGGTTTCGACGCGGTCGACGTCCGCGATGTCGCCCACGGCATCGTGCTCTGCGCCGACAGAGGGCGGCGTGGCGAAGGCTATATTCTTGGAAACTGCGTCGTCTCTCTCAGGGAGATGTTTGGGGCGGTTCACGGGCTGACCGGCGCGAGAGAAGTCAGGTTCATGCTTCCGCTGTGGCTCGCGAAGCTCGCCGTACCCTTGCTGGAGGTCTATTACAGGGCCAAAAAGCAACCGCCGCTCTTCACGACGTTCGCGCTCTACAACCTCACGCGCAACAACGACTATTCCTCGGAAAAGGCCAGGCGGGAGCTCGGATACACTACTCGGCCCTTCGAGGAGACGATCGCCGACACGCTCGCCTGGCTGAAGTCGGAAAGTCTGGCCGACCGATGAAGTACGTATTTTTTACCGGCGCGACGGGCGGTCTCGGCGAAGCATGCGTCGAGGCGCTCTCCCGCACGGGGCGCTGGACAATCTTCGCCGCCGGCACGAATGAGGTCGCCCTGGGTCGGCTGGGAGAATTGCCGAACGTCATCCCTGTCCGCGCCGATGTCACCGAACAGGCCAGCGTCGAGGCGGCGCTTGAAGCCGTGAAGGCGCGCACGGAGACTCTGGACGCGGTAGTCAATTTCGCCGGCCTCGCAAGTTTTGCCTCTCTCGTCGAAGGCGACAGCCTCGGCGCCATCGAGCGGCTTCTCGCGGTCAACCTGGTCGGCACCGCGAGGGTCAATCGGACATTTTTCGAGATGATTCACAAGGGGCACGGCCGGATCGTAAACTGCAGCTCGGAGAGCGGCTGGCTGACGCCCACGCCCTTCGCGGGGCCCTATGTGCTGTCGAAGTACGCGGTGGAGGCGTACAGCGACAGCCTGCGCAGGGAACTGATGTTCCTGGGCATTCCCGTCATCAAGATCCAGCCCGGCAGCTTTGAAACGCCCGTGAAGCAAAAAGTGAACGACCTCTTTCAAAAGTCTCTGGCCGAGACCCAGTATTACAGAAAGCTTCTCTTGAGGCTGAAACCGCTGATGGTGATGGAATTGGGCCAGCGCAACGACGTGCGCCGTCTGGCGGACGCGCTGCTCAAGGCGCTTGAGTCGAACCGCCCGCGGCTCCAGTATAGGGTAGGTACCGGCAGGCTTCTCGCGCTGCTCGAACTCTTTCCCGAGTGCTGGGTGGATAAAATCTATATGCTCGTCGGGGGCGGGCTGCAGGAAAGTTGAGAGGGAGGGCGCCATGATGCGTCTTCGAGGTTCGGTCGCTGCGATTCTCTTACTGTTGCTCATTGGCGAGAAAGGGGCGGCGGTCCCGGGCACAAGCCGCAACGATGAAGAGCTCGAGCGCATCGACGAGCTCTTCGGGCGCGCCATGGAGGAGAACTACAGCCCGGAGGGGCGCGCGATCATGGCGGACAGCCTCGCGGCCTGCGAACACGCACTCGAGGCCAGCCCCTCAGACTATGGATTGCTCTGGAGAGCCGCGCGCTCAGCGATGGAGCTCGCCGAGAGCGCAAGAATTCAGAAGTCTCGGGACTGGAAAGAGCTCTGCGATTCGCTCCTGCCCGCCGCGCTCACCCGGACCGAGGCCGCCGTGGCCATCGAGCCGAAGAGAGTGGAGGCCTACTTCTGGCAACTCCAGGTGATTGGCCTCGTGTACGATGCGGATGGCTTTGCCTCTTTCGTCTCCAGAGGTTTGCCGGCAAAGGTGCGCCGGGATATCGATGCGTGCAAAGCCATAGACCCCTCCTATATGGACTACAGCATCATGCTCGCCGATGCCGTGTACTATTACAGCCTCCCCCTTCTGTGGGGCCGGGATGTGACAAAGGCCCTTGCGCTCTATAAAGAATTCGAGGCCCATACGGGCTGGAGTTTCGAGCCATATCGACAATATCTTCAGGCTGCGAACCTTCTCATCGGCACAAAGAATCCGGAGAACATCGCTCGGGCGCGCGAGCTCCTGCTGAGAAGCCTGAACGATCTCACGCCGCGGCCTTATTATCGCGATCTTTCGGAAAAGCTCCTCGCCGCCGTGGAGCGCGCATTGAAGCAATAAAACGAATCTTCCTGATGCGCCCCGGTGCGGCGCCTCGGTGAAGCCCCTCAAGAATGAAGGAGAGAGTATGGATACGGCCAGAACAGAAGCATTCGATGTGATTGTGATTGGGGCAGGCCCCGGAGGCAGCGCCCTCTCGGCCATTCTTGCAAAAGAGGGCATGAAGGTTCTACTCGTAGAGAAGAACTCAAGAGCAGGCGGCAAGATGCTCACCATGCACCGCGACGGCTTTACGTATGAGATGTTCCCGATCAATGGCGTGCCTGCGCGGAACTCTCTTTTTGAAAAACTGATCGGTGATCTTGGGCTCGAAGGACCCAAGGCGATTTATCCCGATCCTATAGGCCGCTTCTATTTCGAGCTTCCGAACGGCGATATCCGCAGGATGGAGCAGAGGGCGAAGGCTTCCCCATTCGGCTTCAAGCACCTCATGGGTTTGAGCTGGGGCGATTTTTTCAAATTTCTCAAGGCGATGGGAACCATGGTGGCCGCCACTCCGGCCGAGCTCGAGGATATCGCCAGGCTCTCGTTTCTCGACTACCTGCAACGGTTCAATCTCCCCAAATCGGCCGTGGCGTACTTGGCGGTGGCTTTCTGTGAAGGGTATTTTCAGACTTCCCCCGATCGCATAAGCGCGGCCGCCATTGTGCGCGCCGTACAGCAGACCAGGAAATATGGCGGTGGTCGCTATTACAAGGGCGGCATAGGCAGCGTCTTCGAGGCCTTCGCACGCAGCGCAGCGCAGGCCGGTGCCACGCTGCTTTTCCGGACCCGCGCGGACCGCATCGTTGTGGAGGACGGGGCAGTGGCGGGCATCGTCGCAGACGGCCGCCGGTACAACGCCCCCGTCGTCGTGAGCAGCGCGGGTATCCAGGCGACAGTCTTGAAGCTCGTTGGATCTGAATACTTCGAGCCGGACTACCTCAAGTTCGTACGGGGCCTTGAAGGCAATCTATCCTCTGCGGGCTTCCGCTGGGTCCTCGATGCGCCCCTGCTCACCTCACCCATGAACATCTACGCAGCTGCCGACACGATCAATACTCTCGATGATTTCCGCGCGATGGAGAAGAGTGTATTCCCCGAGCGTACCTATGTCTATCTCGGGACGACCTCGCTCTATCCTGGGATGGCACCCGAGGGGAAACAGCTCGTCTACGCCTGCATGTCCTGCCTCCCTGATCCCCAGCTGCGCATAGAGCCCTACCTCGAACTCGTGAAAAAGATAGTGGCCAAGATGCAGCCGGACATCTTTGGCCACATCGAGCGCGAGGAGACCTTCGGTCCCTCGACAGTCTCGGAGCTCAGCCGTGACTCGGTGCTCCCGGGAGCAGGCGGCGAAGACTATGGAATCGCGCTCTCGCCGGAACAGTACGGCGACGAGCGTCTGAAGGGCGGCTCGCCGGTTCCGGGCCTTTTCTACGTCGGCTGCGACGCGGGAGGCTTCGGGCTGGGCACGCACCAGGCTGTGGATTCAGCCTTCAATGTGGCGAAGATGGTGCGGAGCTATCGCGGAGAGCAGGCCCTGTGAGGTGATATTCCTATTTTCGTATTCTATGAATCATGTCCACCCTTGACATTTTGTAGATACTTCCCGAGAATATCTTCGCTACGGTTCGCGGCCCATCTGGGCGCGATCAAAAGGGAACCCGGTGGAAGTCCGGGACTGCCCCGCAGCGGTGAGCGGAAACGACCGTCGTCATATGCACTGGCGCTCCAGCGCTGGGAAGCGACGACCAGTAGGAACCCGGCCAAGGCCGGAAGTGTCCGCAAGTCCGAAGACCTGCCGGAGCCGCACGCCTTCTTCGGCGTGCGATGTGACCCGGAGCCTCGAGGGAAGGCGGGAGGTCGAAGCGGCTATCCTCAGACCGCTTCGTATCTGCTCGTGGTCTCTCGTTCCGGACTTGCCCGAGGGGGCGGGAGGCTTAGATGAAAATCCATGAATATCAAGCAAAGGAGCTCTTTTCCCGATACGGGATACCTGTGCCCAGGGGGCTCCTCGTAAGGTCTGCCGAGGAGTCCGCGCTTGCTGCGGAATCCTTCGGGGAAAGAGCGGTTGTGAAGGCCCAGATACATGCAGGCGGGCGGGGTAAGGCGGGCGGAATCCGGATGGCACACAGTCCGGAAGAAGCCTCTCTGCTCTATGGGCAACTGCTTGGTTCGCGCCTTGTCACGGCGCAGACCGGCCCGGAGGGCTCGCTGGTCCACAAAATATATGTGGAGGCGCCAGTCGAACCTGAGCGTGAGCTCTACCTCGCCCTTCTTTTTGACAGAAAGGCGTCCCGCGCCTGCTTTCTGGCATCGGCGGAGGGCGGAACGGAGATAGAGGAGGCGAATGGAGCCGCCGCGCGCGTCGGAATCGATCCTGCCCTGGGACCGACGGCATATGCGCTCAGGAATTTGGCCTCTGCCTTGAGGCTCTTCGGCAGGGCACAGGGCGAATTCCTGCGGATGGCGCACAATCTCTACAGGCTTTTCAGGGAACTGGACGCCTCGCTTGTGGAAATAAACCCCCTTGCGCTCCTGGCGGACGAGAGTCTCATGGCACTCGATGCCAAAATCGTCTTCGACGATAACGCTCTCTTCAGGCATCCGGATATTGCCAGGCTCCGCGACCCCGAGCAGGAGGACCCAAGGGAATCCGAAGCCGCAAAATATGGCCTTTCCTATGTCGGCCTGGACGGGGCCATCGGCTGTCTGGTCAACGGGGCCGGGCTGGCGATGGCCACCTTGGACGCCATAGCCCTGCGGGGAGGGAGAGCCGCAAATTTTCTGGATATAGGGGGCGGAGTCCGGGAGGAGGGGGCGACGGAGGCCTTCAGGCTGCTTCTGGGCGACCCGAAGGCCAGAGCCATTCTCGTGAACGTTTTCGGAGGAATAGTCCGCTGCGATGTCGTCGCTTCGGGAATGGTGCGGGCCCTGGAGAAGGTGAAGAGAGTTCCTCCCGTCGTCGTGCGTCTGTCGGGCAACAGGGCAGAGGAAGGAAAAAATCTGCTTAAGTCTGCTCGGCCGGCGGAGGACCGCGCTCTGGATATCCGCTTTGCCCAGAATATAGATGACGCGGCCCGGCTTGCCGTGGACCTGGCGATGCGATAGGGAGAAGAGACATGGCCATACTCATAGACAAATCTACTTCTCTCATCGTGCAGGGCATAACAGGAGATGCGGGTCTGAGGCACGCGCTGGCCTGCAGGGAATACGGCACGAAGGTCGTCGGCGGGGTCGCGCCGGGCAAGGGAGGCACTTCCCGCGAAGGGCTTCCCGTATTCGAGACGGCGCTGGAAGCCCGAAATGCCACAGGCGCCAACGCCAGCATCATTTTTGTGCCTCCCGCAGCTGCGGCCGACTCCATTCTGGAAGCCCTGGACGCGGGCATCGAGCTTGTTGTCTGCGTGACAGAGGGGATACCCGTTCAGGACATGATATCGGTCAAACGGGTCCTGTCCGACTATCCCAAGAGCCGTCTGGTGGGCCCCAACTGCCCCGGCATCATCAGCCCGGGGCTGGCCAAAGTAGGCATTATGGAAGCTTCTATTCATATGCCGGGGAACATCGGCGTTCTGTCGCGTTCGGGCACCCTGATGTACGAAGCCGTATCGCAGCTCAAAACCATGGGGTTCGGAGAATCGACCTGTGTCGGCATAGGCGGAGACCCCGTCCTGGGCACCAGCTTTGTGGATGTCCTCGCGCTCTTCGAGGCGGACCCTGAAACGGACGCCGTGCTCCTCATAGGAGAAATCGGGGGCGAAGAGGAGGAAGCCGCGGCGGCATTCCTGAAATCCAGGATGACAAAGCCCATGGCTGCCTATATCGCGGGCAGGTCAGCCCCCATGGGAAAACGGATGGGGCATGCGGGGGCCATAGCCGGTTCCACAACAGGCTCCGCCTTGGGTAAGATGGAGGCACTGCGGATCGCGGGGGCCGTTGTGGCCGAGGACCCTGCCTCTATCGGTCAGGCGGTGCGCACGGCACTCTCCAGAAAAAGAGGTTATGAGGTATGAGCATCTTTGAAGCCATCATGCTACTCTGTTTTGGCGCCGCCTGGCCCGTCTCCATCGCGAAATCCTACAGGTCCCGGAGTACGGGAGGGAAGAGCCTGGCGTTCTCCCTGATCCTTATTGTGGGCTATATCTCCGGCATCGTAAACAAGATCGTCAACAAGCCCGATTTCGTGACTTGGCTCTATGTGCTGAATCTTGTCATGGTGAGCATAGACGCAGGGCTCTGGCTCCGCAACCGAAAGTTGGAAAAGCGGGGACAGACTGAGGCCCGCGCCTGAGAGGATCGACGAGGAGACTGAGGCGCGCCGCCCACCACCGGCTGAGACCCGCACCTGAAGGGGGGCCGACCCCGAGTCACCGGCGGGCTCTATTTTTGTCCATAATACGCATTCTTGCCGTGCTTGCGCTCGAAGTGGCGGGCCAGAAGGCTCTGCTGCATCGGGGGTGGCCCGTCTTTTGCCGCCATACACGCAATGCGCGAGAGGATCGCCATCTTTGCGACTTCCTCGAGAACGGCGGCGTTGTGCACGGCGTCCAGCGCGGAAGTGCCCCAGCAGAATGGGCCGTGCGAGTGCACGAGGACCGCGGGTACGGAAGCCGGATCGATCTCCCGGTTCCTGAACGTTTCGACGATCACGTTGCCGGTCTCGCGCTCGTAGTCGCCGGCGATTTCGGCGTCGTTGAGGCATCGGGTGCAGGGCACCGGGCCATAGAAGTGATCGGCGTGCGTCGTGCCCTCCGCGGGCAGGTCGAGGCCGGCCTGCGCCCAGGCGGTGGCATGGGTCGAGTGCGTGTGGACAATGCCCGCGGCGAGGGGAAATGCCCTGTACAGCGCCAGGTGGATCGGAAGATCGGAGGAAGGCTTCAGCGCGCCGTCGACAGGGCGCCCCTCCAGGTCGACGACGACCATGTCGTCCGCAGTCATCGTATCGTAGGGTACGCCGCTCGGCTTGATGACGATGAGCCCGCGTTCCCGGTCTACGGCGCTCGCATTGCCCCAGGTGAAGAGGGCAAGACCAAGGCGGAACAGTTCCAGATTGGCCGCGAGTACATCCTCGCGCAGAGTTCTCAGTTCATGTGAAATTGCAGACATGGCGAGCCCCTTTTGTCATATTAGCGGCGCCGCAGGCGCTCCCGCTCGAGCTGTCGGCGCAGCTCGGGGACGGAGGTCTCTTGCCCGATCAGCAGGCACTCGATGCCCGCCATTCGCGCCCAGTCCTCCAGCATCTCGGTGCTGACCACATACGAAAAACCGGTGTGGTGCGCGCCGCCGGCGGTCAGCCAGAGCTCAAGGGCGCCTTTGAAGTCGGGCAGCGGCTTCCACAGCGCGCGCGCCACCGGCAGTCTGGGCATGGAGTGGGGCAGCGCCACGGCCTCGACTTCGTTCACCACGAGCCTGAACGAATCGCCGAAATCGAGCACGGTCGCGGCGACCGCCATCCCCGGCCTCGCATCGAACACGAGCCGCGCCGGGTCCTCTTTTCCCCCGATCGAGAGCGTGTGCACTTCGATGCGCGGCCGGGCCGCAGCGATCGAGGGGCAGACCTCGAGCATGTGGGCGCCCAGCACCATCTCGTTTCCCGGCTCCAGATGATAGGTGTAATCCTCCATGAACGAAGTGCCGCCCGGAAGGCCCGCGCCCATCATCTTCATCGCCCTTACGAGGGCGGCCGTCTTCCAGTCGCCTTCGGCGCCGAAGCCGAAGCCGTCTTCCATCAGATGCTGTACGGCCAGGCCGGGCAGCTGCGGCAGACCCGCGAGATCCTCAAACGTGGTGGTGAAGGCTCCCGCGCCCGTATCGGCGAGGAAGCGCCGCAGCGCAAGCTCGATGGCAGCCTGCTCCCGCACTTTCTGCATCGCGCCCCTGTTCCCGCGGACTTCCTCAGCAATGTCGTAGCGCGCCTCGTATTCCTGCATCACTGTGTCGACTTCTTTTTGTGTCACCGAGGACAGGCGCTGCGCGATCTCATCCACCCCGTAGCCGTTCACCTGCCAGCCGAACTGAATCTGGGCCGACACCTTGTTCCCCTCGGTCACCGCGACTTCGCGCATGTTGTCGCCCAGGCGCGCCACGCGCATCGTCCTGCCGTCAGCGAAGGCCGACGCCGCCCGCATCCACGCGCCGATGCGCGCCAGTACCTCGGCGTCCTGCCAGTAGCCCACGACGACCTTCCGCGCGGTTCCGAGCCGCGCGTGGATAAAGCCGTGCTCCCGGTCCCCGTGTGCCGACTGGTTCAGGTTCATGAAATCCATATCGATCGAATCCCAGGGGATGTCGCGGTTGAACTGCGTGTGCAGGTGCAGAAGGGGCCTCTGGTTCTCCATAAGCCCCTGGATCCACATCTTGGAAGGAGAAAACGTGTGCATCCAGGTGATGATCCCCGCGCATTCCGGATCGGCGTTGGCTTTTCTGAACAGGGCGACGATATCCTCCGCCGATGTCGCGATGCCGGGCTGTATCACGGGCGCCGGTATCGCGTCGCTCTGGTTAAAAAAGTCCGTCATGATCTGGGCATGCGCTCCGACCTGTTCGAGCACGCCGGGGCCATAGAGCAGCTGGCTGCCCACAATGAACCAGAATTTGTGCGATGTATATGTTTTCATGTAAACTCCCTTTCGATGAATGCGCCCAGCTTTTGGTAATCCCGATAGAGTCGGTTATAGAGCCCGACGCGGTCCGGGTCCGGCAGTATCACGGCCTCGATCGCCGGCCGCATCGCAGCCTGCGCCTTGGGGACGGAGGCGTAGAAGCCCGCCACGACCGCCGCGAACATCGCGGCCCCCAGCGCCACCGACTGATCGCTCGCCACGATTTCGATGGGCTTCCCGAGCACATCGGCGACGATCTGCATGACAAGGGGCGACTTGCGCGCGACCCCGCCGATGGCGCGGATTTTCTGTATGTCGATATGTTCTTCGACAAAGCGCTCCACGATGGCGCGGGCTCCGAAGGCGGTAGCCTCTATGAGCGCGCGATAGATCATCGGCGCCGTGGTCCCGAGGCTGAGCCCGATAATCGCGCCTTTGAGTTTCTGGTTGGCGTCGGGGGTGCGCCGGCCGTTGAGCCAGTCGAGGGCGAGGAGGCCCGAAGCCTTCGGCTCTATGGCGCTCGCCGCCTTTTCGAGTGCGGGCATGAGCCTGCGTTCCGTCTCTTCCCTGACACTCGCCGGGACGGAATCTTTGGGCAATACCTGTTCGAGCGGCCAGATGAGGAGGTTTTTGAACCAGGCGTAGACATCGCCGAATGCGCTCTGGCCCGCCTCGTATCCGAGCATTCCCGGAATGATCGAGCCGTCGACCTGCCCGCAGATGCCTCTCACCAGGTGCTCTTTTCCCGCCGAGGGAGGCCCGACAATCATGTCGCAGGTCGATGTTCCCATGACCTTGATGAACACTCCCTGTTCGACACCGCCGCCCACCGCCCCCATATGGGCGTCATAGGCCCCCACCGCCACAGGGAGCCCGGGCTTCAGGTGCAGCCGCCGGGCCCATTCGGCGGAGAGCTGCCCGAATATCGTGTCGCTCGTCCAGGTCTCTGTCCCCAGCGTCTTTTTTATTCTGACCAGCTCCGGGTGGAGCCGGGCCAGGAACTCGTCGGAAGGGTAACCGCCGAAGCTCTCGTGCCACATGGCCTTGTGCCCCATGGCGCACCTGCTCCGCTTTATCTCCCCGAGCGACCGGACTCCCGTGAGCAGGGCCGGCATCCAGTCGCAGTGTTCGATCACGGAGACGCCGGCGGCCATCACCTCCGGTGCCGTCCTGGCGACATGCAGCAGTTTCGCCCAGAGCCACTCAGAGGAGTACACACCTCCCTCGTACATCGTAAAATCGGTCTTCCAGCCGTGTGCAAGCGCATTGATCTCGAAGGCCTCATCGGTGGCAGTATGGTCCTTCCAGAGCATGAACATCGCATTCGGGTTGTCGGCGAACTCGGGGAGCATCGCGAGCGGCTCCACCTCCGCCGTCACCAGACAGGGAGTTGAGCCTGTCGTGTCGATGGCGATCCCCTGTACGAAAGGCAGAACCTCCGTTCCCGTCTTCGCCGCGAGCTCGTCCATCACCGCGAGAAGCGAATCGATATAATCCCGGGGATGCTGGCGGAACTGATTGTTGGCTGCGTCGCAGTAGCGTCCCTCCGCCCACCGTGGATAGCGCGCCACGGCGCTCGCAATTTCCTGTCCGTTGTGTGCATCGGTGATGACAGCCCGACACGAATCCGTCCCGTAGTCGATTCCGATGACATACATCTTTCCTCTGCTGTTCATGGTGACTCCTCAAAGATAGAACTGAGCCCGTCCGGGCCTGTGCCGGCCTTCTTTATATCCGCATTCAGCGCGCGAAGACGGCCCCCATGATGTTTTCCTGCGAAATCTCCGCTTTGTCCAGCACCCTGCGGACTTTCCCCTCATGCATCACCAGGACGCGGTCCGACAGCGCCACGACCTCGGGCAGTTCGGACGAGATGAGGATAATGCTCGTGCCTTTGTCCGCGAGGTCCGTGATGAGCTTGTGTATCTCCGCCTTCGCGTGCACATCGATGCCCCGTGTGGGTTCGTCCAGGATCAGAATCGAGGGCTTTGACGCCAGGGGAACTTTTGCATATCTTTTTCAGCTGCAAAAGCGGTTCAACCATGGCATCCTTCCTTTATTTGTTTTTGATCCGGTCGAGCACAGCCGCGAGCACGATGATGACACCGGTCATCGCGGTCTGCCAATATGCCGAGACGCGCATGAGCACGAGGCCGTTGCGGATCACGCCTGACAATTCCATATTGGATCCGACCGACAGGTCAATGCCTCCAGTCAGAATGACAAACAGTTCTCCAAAGGCGACGATCGCGACAAAGGAGATTTGCTTGGAGATAAGGTAGAGGTTCGAACCGTTTATGAAATTCGGCGCAAATATCGTCACGGCAGTCATCAGCAGAATTAATGCGAGAAGGATCGCCGATTCACGGTAGGAAAAGAGCCGCGCAATGAACGATTTTTGTTCTTGAGCCATCATAGCTTCCTTTTTTTATTTTATCGGTATCCTTGCTCCATCTCGTAAAAAGATAGGCACTACCTCTAAAGGTGCTTCAACTTCAATCCACTGCCCTCCCTGATATACGTTTTCACTTTTAGACTCCATCCACTGAACACCTTGAGGAAGATATACTTTTCTCTTTCTTTCTCCTTCAAAAAGAACCGGTGCGACCAATATATCAGGTCCAAACAAATACTCATCTTCCACCTCATAGGTCTTTTTATCTTCTGGAAAATCAAAGAACAGAGGTCGAATGATAGGTATACCTTCTTCATGGGCTCTTTTCATCTGCTCTACAATGTAAGTCTTCATTCGCTCTCGTAAGAATAGAAGATCTTTAATAATATTGTATGCCCTTTCTCCAAAAGACCATACCTCATTTGGACCCCCATTAAGTTCTTCCGGTGGGCAATCTGACGACAATGTATAATTATGGGGATAAGGCAAACGGAACCCATGAAGTCTAAATACCGGACAAAAAACGCCAAATTGAAACCAGCGAATAATAAGCTCTTGGAACGCAGGATCGTTAGGATCTCCTCCAGAAAAACCACCAATATCGGTGGTCCACCAAGAAATTCCGCACATAGCCATGTTTAATCCAGCCTTTAATTGTCGACGCAGTGAATCAAATGATGAAGGGATATCTCCTGACCACACCACAACTCCAAAACGCTGGCTTCCTAACCATGCACAACGAATGAGATTAACTATCTCCTTTTCTCCTATTGATTGAAGGCCTTCTTCAAAGGCTTTAGCAAAAAAGAAAGGATAAATGTTACTTACTTCTAATCCGTTACCCAAATGGTAACGCAAATTATCGTAATCATAAGGCAAAGTGTTAGGGTACCCAAAACCTTCATTTCCAAGTTGTGGCTCTGACTGATCTAGCCAGAACATTTTTATACCATGCTTATAGTAATTTTCCTTTACTTTTTGCCAAATAAACTTTTGAGCCTCTGGATGTGTGACATCACAATACGTCGTTATGCCACGGAAAGTGTAGATTGCTGGTATACCTTTTTCAGTCCTCACCAATAACCCTTTTTTAGCCATCTCCTTATAATTTTCACTATGGAGCTCTACTGTAGGCCAGATAGAAACCATCAACCTAATCCCCATTTCTTCTAACTCTTTCACCATCGCTTTAGGGGCTGGGAAAAAACGGGAATCAAACTTCCAATCCCCCTGGTTAGGCCAGTGGAAGAAATCAGCAACTATTACTGACAAAGGCAATCCTCGCTTTTTATATTCTCTAGCGACTTCTAAAAGTTCCTCCTGAGTCCGATATCGGAGCTTACACTGCCAGAAACCCAATGCCCATTCTGGAAGTAAAGGGGGCTTGCCGGTAAGACCGATATACTTCTTCAATATTTCTTGAATGCTATCCCCCGCAATTACAAGATAATCGATTTGTCTTCCCGCTTCTGTATGCCATAACGTGTGGTTTTTCACCAACTCTGCTCTTCCAATCGAGGGATTATTCCAGATAAAACCATATCCTCTAGTAGAAATAAGAAATGGTATACTGATTTGCGTATTTTTCTGTGCTAACTCCAATACACAACCCTTAAGATTCAAATATCCATTAGCATACTGGCCCATCCCATAAAAACGTTCCTCTTCGTATGATTTAAAATAGAGATCTATATTATAGATATCACTACCTAAGGATTTATAGTTTCTCGCTTTAATAAGATCTGCATTGTTCATCCGGTAATCAATCCACAATTCTTCTAACAACTTATTACTATCTTTATCAAGGTAATTAATACTGCCATCGTTCATTATTTCAGCTTGAATATTACCATTTTGAATAAACGCCTTATCAGATTCAATAGAAATTTCTGCCGACGTCTTATATTGAGGGAGCAACGTCCAATTATCATCAACGATTTCTTTTCCAGTTGTCCCTCTGAAGCGTAGACAATCCTTGCCAAAAGATTCGATACAAATTATTTCTCCGCCTTCTCTTCCAATAATCTTATTCGGGAATTTTTGAAAGATCATCTTCCATCACCTTTATCTATTCTTTAAAAGCGCCTGCTGTTAAACCACTAACAATAGCTTTTCCGGCTACAAGTGCTATAATAAGTGGAGGTAAGGCATAAATCATACTCCCAGCCATAAGTTTATTCCACTCTACTCCATATTGACTAACAAAGCGGTAGATACCGATGCCCATTGGCTGCATAGCCTGGTCATTCAGAAAGGATAAAGAGACAGCAAAATCTCCCCAAGCCGTAATAAAGGTCAACATTCCGGTAGTAGCAATAGCAGGAATTGAGAGCGGTACAATAATGCTTTGAAAAACTCTGAATACACTCGCTCCATCAATAAAAGCAGCCTCAATAAGACCGATTGGTATTTCCTGGATGTATGCGCGAAGTACAATAGTGGCAAAAGGAATAGTAAAAACTGAAATACCTATAATTGCACTGCTATAGGTATTAACCAATTTAATCTTATTAAATATCAAAAAAAGAGGAATAACAATCGCAGTTACAGGTAACATTTGGGTAAAGCTCAGTATAAAGGATACTGGTTTCCCCAGTTTTAAGCGAAATTTGGCCAAGGCAAAAGCTGAAGGAAGAGCAACTAATAAGGTTAAAGCGAGATTCCCTAAGGCTATAATTAGGCTATTTTTTAAGTAAGGGAAAAGGGTTATCAAAGCATCCTTATAAAATTTCAGAGAGGGGTTAGGAGGAAACCAATACGGAGGACTATGAAAAATTTCAGCTACACTCTGAAAACCACCGATAGCTATAAAATAAAGAGGAAAAATAATAATGACTGTAGGGATGAGAGTAATTAAAGTCCATTTTTTTGTTCGCTGTTCTTTACTCAATTTTACTTTCCTCCTTTGTTTTCCTCGAATTTAAAAGAATCGTAAGGCACATCACTAAACCCACCATAATCACTAAGATTGATGAAGCCCTTCCAAACTGGAATTTTTCAAATGCCAAATTATATGAAAGAGTACTAAAGAGATGGGATACATCTCCAGGTCCTCCCTTGGTTATGATCCAGACTAAGTCAAATACCTTTACAGTAAAGATACATCCCAAGGTAAAGGTGGTAATAATAATTTGTTTTAAAAGTGGGAGGGTAATAAAACGAATCTTTTGCCACCAATTTGCCCCGTCAATATCGGCACTCTCAAATAGTTCTACAGGAATGGCTCTCAAACCTGTGTAGAGAAGGACAAAATTGAAGGGAATACCTAACCAGATATTAGCTATAGTTACTGAAAAAATTGGAAGTATTTGACTGGTAAGCCAAGGAATAGGTTTATCGATGAAACCCCAAGAAAGGAGAAAACCATTCAACATTCCTCGATCACCAAAAAACCAACGGAAAAAAGACCCGCTTACTATGATTGGCAAAACCCAGGGAACCATTATTAAACTCTGAAATAATCCCTTAAGAGGAAAAGAATGATTGAACAGTACCGCTAAAAAAACCCCAATGATAAACTGAAAAGAAAGAGATAGAACAGTAAAAATCAAAGTATTAAAGAATGTTTTTTGAAAAACCGTATCCTTTAATATTTGTACATAATTAGAAAAGCCTACCCATGGGGAAGTCCCTGCAATATAAGTGACAAGGTTAACATTCTTAAAACTAAGAATAAGATTATAAATAAGGGGATAAATACCAAAGATTAACTCATACACTAAAAGAGGAATCAGAAAGAAATATAATTTATGCGAATCTGAATTTTTCATCAAAAATCCCTTTTATACTATACCTATTCCTCCAAAGGAATTTACCTAGGAGGAATAGGTATATATATGCTACTTTCCACGGACTTCTTGAAGAAGATTTCTTGCTAACCGCTTATATGTCTCGTATTCTTCTTCGGTTGAGAAAAGTGCCCTAATATTTTTCGCTGCTTCTTTAAAAGCCTTTTCTGGAGTGACAGCACCAGTTAAAGACTTCTGAATCGCAACCCAAACATTAGAAGATACATCAGGGTATTTATCGATTCCACCCATTAAAGGGCGCGGAAGAGCATACTCTGCCTGTTCCAAGAAAACTTTGAGAAGGGGCTCTTGGGCTGAAAGTTTTTCTGCTACCGAAGCTCGAGTTGGTAATCCCGCTAGGCTATTGCTGTTGTGTCGTAACATGTTATCTGCAGAAACTAAGCGTTTCAAAAATTCCCAAGCTAGATCATACTTCTCAGGAGCTATGTTACTGCTGATTCCAAAGCACTCTCCTCCAAACGGGACTGTGAGTCGCATACCCTTCTCTGGAACGGGTAGAGGGGCAACCTTGATATCACCTAACTTTTCCCTCACGTCTTTAGTCAGATTCCAACCAAATTCCCAATTTCCGTTCACCATAAAAACAATCTCTCCATTTATAAACCATTGGGAAGGATCACCTTGCGAAGTTACATTGACGACATCTCTGGGAACGTATCCCTCTTTGACCATATCAGTCAAAAATTGTAGAGCCTCAATAGCTTCAGGTTGATCAAGTTCTAAGAGACTACCGCCGTTACTCCATAGGAAAGGCTCAAACTGCCACGTCGCACCTTCTGAGGCGCTAGCGTCAAAGGCAAAACCATGAATACCCAAAACCTTTTTTATTATTTTGCATTGCTCTTTAAGTTCTTGCCAGGTTTTGGGAGGACTAGTGATGCCAGCCTTCTTTAGTAAGCTCTCCCTATAAAACAAAGCACAGCTATTGCTCGTAAATTGGAAAGCGTAAATTTTTCCTTCAGAGCTTGTGACCTCGCGATGCCCCTTGAAGAAATCTTCCCAATTTTCCCATCCCCACTTTCTCACTTTGTCAGTTATATCTTTGTACGTTCCAGCATTAATAAGTTGTGGGACCTCAGGATTATCAACCATAATTATGTCAGGAAGAGTCTTTGAGAGTGATTGTTGCAAGATAGTAGGAAGAAGTTGAGCAAAGGGAACATTTATTCGTTTCACTTCAACACCGGGGTAATCTTTTTCAAATTCAGCAGCCATCTCATCTATGAATTGTCCGTTTTCATTATCACCATAATAATCCTGCACAGTAATTGTAATTTTTTTCTGGGCAAATCCTACAGAAATGGCGATTAAAAATATACTCACTACAAGAATCATTCTACAGAAAGATTTCATACAATACCTCCTTGTATAAAACGCAAGCACCTTTATCCTCAGTTTAAGATGTGACAGAATACTAGTGCTGGTCCCATTCATTTTCCTTAATACTTTCTTCAACACACATCGCAGGCCTCCTCTAAAAACATCGATTGTCTCCCCCTCAAAATAGCCCCAGTACCCAGCAACGCTGGGTATAAATATTCCTTAATCACCTCCTCCTTGATTATCTCAAGCCTCCTGACAGAGGCTGGATTCACTGTGTCTGGACGCGTGCGACTCGGCCTTCTGTGGCTCAACAAGAAGTTCTGTCGGCAGGTTTTCCCTGAGGTGGATGTCGATAGGCATCTCGATCTCCGACTCGACCGGCTGGCCGAGCACGACAGAGCGGTACAGCTGGTAGATGCCCTGATAACCCTGCTGTCCCTGCCTTTGAGAGATGATGCAGTCGATGGTTTTCACTTCGATCTGCTTTATGTTTTCCGGCACGAGGTCGTAGCCGACGACGGTGATGTGCTTCTGGCCCTCCCGCATGTTGAGGTCCGCCGCGATTCCGTGGACGGAAGCGTTTGTCACGAAGACCCCGTCGATGGAAGGGAATTCCTGCAGAAGAAGGCGGATGAAATGTTCGCGTTCTTCGCGGTGCTCGATGTCGAAGCATTCCCGCAGCTGCACTTCATAGGGGAGGCTCGAGAAATAGGCTCTGAAGCCTTCGATGCGCCTGCGGATGTGGTAGTCCTCGCTGTGGGTGCTGACAATGACATAGGGCCCGGAGCGACTGGAGAAAGCTTCCAGGAGGCGCCCCGCCAGAAGTCCGCTCTGATAGGCGTTCTGTCCGATGCGCGTCAGGGGTTTGAAAGTGGGTATCTGCGCGTCGAAGAAGACGACGGGGTAGCCGGCGGGCAGACGGCCCAACAGCGCCGTTGTCTCGTCCGGGATGACCGGCGCGATGAGGAGCCCGGCGAACTGCAGCGGGTCAAAAGATGCCATGGCCTTCGCAAAAGAAGCCCGGACGTAGCGGTTGAACTCGAACCGCCTGACACTCACTCCAAAAGCCGCAAGTTCTCTCTGTGCCTTCTGAATTCCGGCACAGGCCATGCGCCAGTACCCCGAGTCCTCATCCGATACCGGCATGATCACCGCGAAAGGGTACTTTTTGTTGAGCTTCAGGTGCCTGGCAATTGGATTGGGTGTGTACCCCGACTGTTCAATGATGGTGAGGATCGACGCCTTCGTCTCGGAGGAGACCCGTCCGCGGTTGTGCAACACGCGGTCCACGGTACCGATCGAGACACCCGCTTTCTCTGCAATTTCGCGGACGGTCATGCCTCTTACCTCCTCAGTGGCGTTAACGTACACGCACCCTCGTCAAAACAAACTCACCATCTGCGGTAACGTACACGCACAGTATAGGCTCATTTTTTTATTCTGTCAAATAAAATTTTTCGGCAAGAGCCCGCAAAATTTTCCCCGCGTCCTCCGGAAGGTTTTTCAGGGCCGGCGAGGGTGCCGTCGCCCGGCAATCCGGCTACCGCTTGCACAAATCGATATGCATGATGTAAGGTTAAAAACGCAGAACTTTTTAAACAATAATACAAGGGAGAGTACGCATGAAAAGGAGCATCCTGGCGCTCGTGCTTCTAGTATCTGTCTGTATTGCTGCTCTTGCAGAATCGGGGAAAAACCACCAGAAAATTTATCCTATTGATTCTGATGTCTACCAGGCAATCACCGCTTTATACATCAGCCAGGGGCTTGCCCTGCCATCCACGACAGGGCCCTGGAGTGAGGATGAGCTTCTGAAGATGCTCGATAAGATCGACACGGACAAGCTCTCCGGAGGCACGCTGGCCGCATATCAATATGCGGTGTCTGAATTGTACCACCCTACGCCTGCTTTCAAGTTTGGTCTCACCGCGGCCGTCGAGGCCTATTACCACACCAATACCACGGATTTTACGGATGAGTCGGATTGGGTCGTGGGCTTCGCCGAGCGCAAGCCTCTGCTGGATTTAAGCCTTGAGACCTGGCCGGGCGAGCATTTCTACGGTTATTCCTCTCTTTCGGTGGGAAATAACTGTTACAACGGATGGAACTCCACGGACGGCTACACTTCGACGCTGTTCGGTCAATATGCGCTCACGACCAATATCCCTCTGGTCCCTCCCGCAGTGATGAACGACGTAGATTTCAATTTTCCCTATCGCGCATTCGGAGCCTTTGGCGGCGACGGATGGAGCGCCGAGTTCGGGCGGGAACGGCTCTCCTGGGGCCCCGGCGAATCGGGCAACTTTGTCATCGGCGACCAGATTCTCTACCACAACATGGGGCGGATCACCACCTACAGCAAGAACTTTAAGTACACCTTCCTGACATCATTTTTCCCCTATCCGGGGAATTACTATACCTCTGGTTCATTGGTGGGTGCTTTCACGGGGCAGGGGACGTCTCAGTCGGACCTCGTGTCCGGCATCAAAATGTTCATGGCCCACAGGCTCGAGTGGAACATGTTCAAGGACAAGGTCAGCTTTGTCCTCACGGAGGGGATCATGTACCAGTCCGACGACAACACTCTCGACCTGCGCATTCTGAACCCGGCGGCGATTTTCCACAATTACTACATCCGGAGCAATGCCAATTCGATTTTGTCAGGCGAGCTCAACTATTCGCCGATTTCCTACGTCAATCTGTACGGGCAGGTAGTCGTCGACGAGTTCGCGCTGCCGGGCGAACCGGTTCCGGGCGAGTCCGGGGCGCTCCCTTCCGCCTTCGGCTACATGGCCGGCGTCAAGGGGCGCTATCCTTTCGGCAAGGGCATGTTCTTCGGTTCCTTCGAGTGGGCTCTGACCGACCCCTACCTCTATCTACGCTACGGCACGAGTTCGACACAGTCCCTTGGCGACCCCGGCCTCAACTACGTCGTGGCCCTGCGGATGTTCTCAAACGCGTTCGGCATCTCCTATACGGAAGAATTCATGGGGTACCAGTACGGCGGCGACGCGATCGTCTACAACGCCAATCTCGGCTACAGGCAGTTCGGGAAGTGGTATATATCGGCGAATTTCTTCTTCATGAAACATGGGACCTTCGACAAATGGACCTGCTGGACCGATGTCTCTGACGCGTCAGACAACGTCTCGACGCCGACTACGACCCATGTTACGGCCAACAATGGCGATTTGGACACGAGCGACCGCGATGCCGTCGCGTATACGACCATCGTCGGGCTCAAAGGCGGGTACACCATCATGAGGAACCTCGATGTTATATCTCGAGGCGGATTATATCTACATCAAGAATCCGGGCAACATCAGCATCAACGACCCCATAAGCGATTTCCAGCTGACCGCCGGCATATCGTATTCGCTGTAATCCGGTCGCGGCCGGATATTGTGTAAGGCATTGCGATGAAGGCTTTTGTGAGGGGCGCCCGCCGCGCCGCGCTGAAAATGGCGCTGTCCGTAAGTTTGCTGGGCGCCGCCGTGATGCTCGCGTGCGCGGAGGAAACCGCCACGGGCCGCCTCGGCCAGGGCGCGGCCGGGCTCTGGTTCGACATCGCGCCGCTTGTGGAGCTGACCAATCGCCCAGCGCTGAGCACTTCGGACAGCATAAGCGCCGATGACCTCGCGTGGTTCTATGGGCGGCCTGCGCTTGCCACCCTCGGATTTCAGGTGCGCATGGGGCCGCTGTTCGCGGCGATGTCGGTCGAGTTACAGCAAGACGTGGGAGAACTGCTCCTGGGCGGTTCGCTGACGAACCTTCCAGTCTCTCACGACTGGAAGGCATTGTGTTCCGCCGACAACTATCCGAGCGTCGGCTTTCTCGAGGGAAAAGGGCAGGGATGGCATTTTTCGCTCGGCAGGAGGGCTATCAATCTCGGCCCCGGCGAGTATTCTCTGACGGTTTCGGGCCAGAATCCCTGGTACGATCATGCCCTGGGCGGTCTCTCGGCACGGCTCGGGCCAGGTTCGTTGAATTACGATTTTCTTGCGATCAATGTCCAGAACCGATCGGATGACGGAAAGTACCTTTTCATGCACCGCCTCCAGGCGGACTTCCCTGTCTGGTCTCTGGGCCTTTCCGAATATAACCTCGTGACCAAGGATTCCCTCGACTTTCAGGATATCGGGCCTTTTCTTATCTATCACCATCTTTTTTCGAGTGGCTCGAACGTCATGGTCCAGCTCGATATGGAGATAAAGCCGGCAGAAGACCTTCGGATGTACGCAGAAGCGCTCATGGACGATTTCAGGCTTGGCACCGAGTCCTCAAGCTCGAACCCCAATGCGTTTGGCTTCCATGCCGGCCTCGAGTGGGCAATACTGCCCACTACGGACTACGCCCGCCCACACTTTTTCAGGAAAGACTATGCGACCAGCATAGGCCCTTCCCATCTAAAAGGCGAGCTTTTGGCCTCGCTGGAGTGGTGCTGGGCGTCGACCTACCTCTACCGACGCAGTTCGAGCGCTCCCAACGAGGCATATTTTTCACGCTATTTTCTTCAGACGAACAGTTTAGGGTGGCAGACGGTGGAACCATGGTTTTCCTATCCTCTCGGTCCGGACAGGATGATGTTCTCGGCACGGCTCGCCTACGCGAAGTCCCCCATCGCTGCCTCTTGGCGCGCTTATTTCATGATACTCGGCGCCGAATCGGACGAGACCACCTACGATGCCCCCTATGCGGACAATTGGCTCGGACCGCAGAGCCCCGTGCGCTATTCCGCACACACAGAGATATCCTTCGACTACTTGCTGCGGCATTCGACACTCCTCAGGTCCGCCGTTTCGCTGGACTGGGAGAGCGCCGAGTATCCGGTGTTTAGTGTGTCGCTAGGGCTTGTGCAGAGGCTTGGCCTCGGGATGACGGAGTAATGCTTTCACGGTGTGAAGCTGTACTTCACCCCCAGAGAGATGGCGCCAAACCACGTCGACTCGTCAGAGGGCCGCCAGTAGGGCTCGCTGCCGTCGGCTTCGCGCAGACGTTCGTCCGAGCCTGAATCGATGTCCGCATCTGTAACGGCCACAAGTTCGAGGCGGTTCCAGACATAGCCCACAGTGGCTTTCGCCCACACCGTCATGCGACCGAAAGATCGAGAGGCGCTCACCTTGAGCGTGAGCTTTTTTTCGAGCACTGGATCATCCAGCCAGCGGAACCAGTCGCTGGAAGTAAAACCCACTTGGTCGTGCCAGGGGTTGGCGGGAGACTGCGCGCCCGTCAGCTTAAATTCCAGAGAACTCGTGAGAGCGGCGATCGGAAGGGCCTTCTTCCACGTGAGCATTGCGGCGACATTGTTTTCGCCGTTGATGTAGCCGATCATAAGATCTTCCATCGGAATGCCCACCAGCGCATCGTCGGAGATGACGGCGCTGCCCGGATAGTAGGTGTAGGAATAAAATTCGTTTCGGACCGATTCGAAGGTGTAGCGGGTTGCCCCCGCGAGGTAGAGGCCGAATGTTCCTGCTTTGGTGTCCACTCTTCCACCCAAGGAAGCTGCGAGTTTGTTGGGGGCATAGTTCTGGGCACTCGGATCGAGAATCGGATCAAGATTCAAATCATCGATGAGTATTTGGCCGTATACGTACCATTTGTTTTCAGTGTAGTCCACAAAGAATCCCATAAGGGAATTCATGTCGCTTGAGCTGGTCCAAGGTCTACCCGCTGCGCTGGCGGCATATTGCACCAGCCAGCCGGGGGCCGGAATGGCGAAGGCGTCGATGTTGAAGTATTGCCCCGTATAGAGGAGCGCATCCTGGTAGCCTATGCGCAGCCGCCCGAACCGGAGGCCGAAGGTCTTCAGCACGAGGCCCCTGTCGCGGTACAGGTTCTCATTCGTCTGAGTGCTCACATTTCCGTCGGAGGACGTATAATAGAGCCCATCTTGGAGGTTGTGGTTCAGACCGACCCAGCGGTCGGTATAGAAGAAGTTTCCCCGATCTAAGCTGATTTCTCCCATCATCGCCTGGTTGCCTGCACTGGAGACAAAGAGGGAATAGGGCGAATCGATTATGTCGTAATGGGCAAATTTACCTAACGTGATGCCGAGCCCACTGTGGCTATACCGAAGTCCCGCATCTTCGACGTAGTAAGAGAGGGAACCTGAGAGCCCCGCCAGGGCTTCCTCCGGATATTTGCCTTCGTTGTTAACAACAATCGACCAGAGAAACTCGAAAGCCCCGACCTTCTGATACATGCTGCCCCTGAAACCACCCCAGATTGAGTTGGAGGCGGTGGTCGGCTTGGCTGCATCGGTTTGTGCGGTGAACAGCAGTCCGCCGCTTATGTCCAATGCCGGAAGCGCGAAGATCAGCCAGCAGAGCATGACTACGACAAAAGAAATAGGTTTTTTCATCGTTTTTTTGTATCTTCAACGGCCTTTCCGTCGTATCATCGTCATGATAGTCCTGCAAAAGATCGAGACGTCGAGCGAGAATGATATGTTCTTGAGATAATAAAGATCGTACTGAAGTTTTTTCTTGGTGTCGGCGACTGAGGGGGAATGATATTCGCCGCAGACCTGGTCCCAGCCGGTGACGCCGGGTTTGAGGAGGTGGCGCTGCTGGTAATACGGAATTGCCTCGGCCAGCCTGCGGGCTATCTCGGGCCGTTCGGGACGAGGTCCGATAAAGCTCATATTACCCTTCAAGATGTTCAGTATCTGCGGAATTTCATCGATTCTGGTCGCCCTCAGGAAAGAGCCGAACCTGGTGATGCGTCCGTCGCCTTCCTCTGTCGGAGAAAAATCGTTCCCTTCCTCCCGCATGGTCCTGTACTTGATCATCGTGAAAAGCTTGCCATTGCGGCCCATGCGCTCCTGTCTGAAGAATACGGGCCCCTTGCTCTCCAGTTTGATGCCCAGTGCGATGAATGGGAAAAAAGGCAGAGAGATGAGAAACAAAAGAGAAGCCAGAATCCGGTCGAATATTTCCTTTATTGTTTCGTAGGGTATTGCGGCCCTCAGATCGACGTGCTCCAAAAACCAGGATTCGTTGATCGCGTTTATGGGCACGCGCCTGAAGATCATCTCGTAGAAATCCGGCAGACGCATGAAGCGGACCTTGATATCCAGAAGGCTGTAAAGTTCTCTGATGAGTTCGGGCGAAAGCGCACTTTGCCCGGCCGCTATGACAAGGAGGTCGACGTTGGTTTTCTTTACGGTTGGCCGGATCAAAGCCGCATCGCTGATTAGACGGATTTCTCCCTCACCGTTTTCTGAAGGGCAGTCGTCGCCTGCGCCGCCGTCGACCCGGGCATCATCTTCTATATTGTCCTCTCTGCTGCGCTCGGCCGGATTGGGATCGAAGAAAAAGCGGGCATCGTACCCCAGCAATGTATGTCTGTCGAGTTCCCTGACAATTTGGTCGACTTCTTTTGTAACGCCGATAAAACCGACACCAACTCTGTATTTGTAATTCTGTACCCAGCGCCTTTCGTAGAGGTATCGCCAAACCCACAGGAACATTCCGTAGAGTAGGAATAGCAGGGCAAGAAGCAGCTTGGGGGCGATGTAGACGACAGGATTGATGTAGAAGTAACACACCGACGCAAAGCCCGAAGTCAAAAAACCCGCGAAGAATAGCTTGAGGTAGTTGTACGTGTTGGAAGTGCGGTCCAGCCTGTAAAAGCCCAGTATGTAGAAAATGACAACCCATATTGCGAATAGGGGAGTGAAGTGGACGATATGCTCCCAAAGGTAGTCGAAAGAAAGAGAGGCTCCTTTTCTCACCACAAGGGCGAGGGTCAATGCCGCGTACATGAGAAAGACATCGATAAGAGCCATGAAAAATTGTCGTCGTTTTAAGTTCTTTGGCATATTTTCAGTAATATATCACTATGTGGAGGGTGTCATCAATCGGAATTCCCGGTGGAATACGGACATGCATTCTGGCCGGATGCAGATGCTGATCCATATCATGATCCCGTGTGGGAAAGTTCTGTATAGAGCTGCAGATATCTGTGCCACATCGAATCGGCAGAAAAGCTGCGTTCGTAGTGTGACCGTGCCGATGCACCCAACCGGGCCCGGAGATCGCGGTCGCTCGCCAGGCGATTGATCGCCGTCAATACCGCTTCGCGGTCGTTGGGCACAAGAAAGCCTGCGTCCGGGTCCAGCGCTTCGGATATTCCCCCGACGTCGGAGGCCACGATGGGCTTGCCGCAGGACAGAGCCTCCAGAATGGACATAGGGAACCCCTCGTAATCCGAAAGCAAGAGAAAAATGTCGCAGAGATTGATGCAGTTGCCGGCTTCCGGTACCTCTCCAAGCATTTCGACATTGCGTGGCAGGCCCGGGGGGATTGCGGCACGAACATTGCCAATCCAGAAAAAACGCATATCCTCAGGCGCGCGGCGGGCCGTATCGAGGAAAAGGTCAAACCGTTTGGGCGGTTCCAGCCTCGCGATGCTCAGCAGGATCACGGAGCCGCGGAGCGCGC